>CESQ01004589.1_pt1 | contig 22480 bp, 14 predicted proteins | sample 361401 | NCBI WGS metagenome assembly CESQ01 (sample SAMEA2622119, study PRJEB7988) | marine metagenome | isolation source: saline water (ENVO:00002010), including | reverse complement strand
ATACGTTCCACGAATTTTAACACCTCGCATTGTTGTTTGGAATCCGGATTCTTTATGAAATTCTTGCTCGATTTCTTCTGAATTTAAAGAAATATAATCAGTATATTTTGTGTCAAATTCATCGGCACTAATTACAATATTACCACTTTCATCAGTTAAAGATTTAATAAATTTTTTCATTATAAATTGGTCCTTTTGTATGAGAACCTTTTCAGGGGAAATAAATGAAATGCATACGTATTGTTGTCCGGGAATTTGAGTATCAACATCAAGATAATCAACCTCACCATCTTTTGCTTCTACGAAGGACATGATAAATATTATTAGCAATAATCTTATATTGTTAAAATAGACGCACTTTCATAAAAATATAGATGAATATTAATAGAATATGACTACTATAACTGATGAATATGCTAGACAAATAGATAAATACAGGAATCAGTACGGTAAGTATACGATTGTTCTACTACAAGTGGGTAATTTTTATGAAGTATATGCGGATAGACACGATGAGGAACAAATTAAAGTTTGTAGAGATATCCTTCGTCTTAGCGTAGAAGAAAAGAATGATAAAATAGCATCTGGATTTAGATATAATATGTACAAATATTACGAGAAGAAAATACTATACAATGGCTATACGATTGTATATGTAGACCAAGTTATTAGATTTTTTCCTTATAAACGAAAAGAATGGGAAGTTCGAGAAATAAAATTATCTGGACAAGCATATGCAAATGACAGTGGGTTTAGTATAGGCGGTTGTTTATTTGCAAGTTGTTGTCCTGGCTGGCATGCTCATAATTTACGTACATTTGATTAGTCTTAAATGAACATAAGACTTGTTCTATAAATATAAGTAAGAGACAAAACATAAAATGCCTAATATTTTGGAAGAATATTGTAGACTAACAGATGAATATAGAAATAAGTATGGTCATAAGACAATAGTCCTTATGCAATGTGGAAAATTTTTTGAAGTTTATTCGCCAGGAGATCAAAGGGATACAGACCAATTAAGAGTATGTGAGAATATTCTAGGATTTCGTGTTACTTATAAGAAGAAGGAGGGCCATTATATGGCAGGTGTAAATGTGTGTAGTTACAAGAGACATGAAAAGAAGCTACTTCAAAACGGTTATACAATTGTATATGTAGAACAAGTAACAAATACTAGTCCAGCAAAGCGTGAAGTAACTCGTATTATATCGCCTGGTTGTAATTTAGATAGTGATAATGATGAAGATGATGCTATTTTGGCATCTGTTTTAGTAGAATCTGATGGAGATGATTGGTATATGTATATGAGTGTTTCAGATACAAATAGAGGAGATATTCGCATCATAGAAATTGAACAAACTCCCGGCGATTCAATTGAGAGATTATATGAAAAGATTTACGATTTAATGGATACTTACAGGGCGAATGAACTACTATTGAATATCATTAGTAACAAAGAGATTAAATTACCAAATTTTGGTACTTCAAAATTAGTACATAATGATGTAATCTCTGTATCTAAAGCGAAAGATGAAATTTTGAATCACAAAAATCATAAGGATTTACTTGAGAATTTTTTCTCGAAATATCATAACATTTATGAAGAGATTTATGATAATCTGAATCTGGAGAACACATCCAAACAAGATATAGGTAATATGTTGTTGATGTTGTATTTTTTAAAAGATCATCATCCAGATTTTGTTAAAAACTTGTCTCGTCCTAAATATATTTCGCAATCTAAAAATACAGAGTTGGCAACATATAACAATGCTTTTAATAAATTACAGGTATTTTCTAATGAGAAAGACAATCTGATGAGGTTTATAAATAAGACGTTAACATGTTCTGGTAAGAAGAAGCTATTTTATCTAATACGTCACCCCTCTTGTGAAATAGATGTGTTAAACGAGCGATATGATGCCGTAGAATTCTTTGTAAAAAACAGAACTTTGTTAACTGACATTAAGAAGCATCTTCATATTCATGATCTGGAACGTTTATATCGTCGTTTTGCAATCGGACGTATTGATGCTTATTCAGATGTTCCTAAGATTTATGATATGAATAATCGTATTATTACATTGTTAACTATTGTATTGGGATATTCAGATAAACCACATTGGATTCCAGATGAAGATATTTTTCAGAAATTTCAGAATTATTCTTCAGAATTAGAGGCAGAATTTTGTATTGATTCTTGTAGAAATGGGAAAGGTAATGTATTTAATGAAGGAATTTGTCCAGATTTAGAGGAATTGTATAATAGTTATGATAAATGTTTTGAAGATTTGGAAAACATTCGTAGTGATTTATGTTCTTTGAGTGGTGAAACAATACATTTGCGTAATACTGAAAAAGATGGGTATTTTTTTGAGACTACGAAAAAAAGAGCGAATGTGTTGAAGGAAAAGATTAAGTCATATATTGATGGAAAGCTGGTTGATAATTTAGGCTTCGATAGCTGGTCTAGTAGTAATAGTTTTGACCCATATTTGTCAAAAGAGGATGCAAAAAACCTGAAATTTTCGAGTAATACATCTCAGGTTAAAATTACTTCTGATATTACTCGTAAAAAAACGGAGGAAATTGTGTATTTGAAGCATAAGATAGATAGTTTGACAAATAAGTTAGTAAAGGAGAAGGTGATTGGTTGGTATGAGAAATATTATGATGAATGTTTGATGATAATTATTGATTCAATGGCTTGGATGGATGTATATTATTCATATTCAACAGTAGCGATTGATTGGAATTATGTTCGTCCTGTTCTGGTTGATTCTGAAGACAGTGGTATTAGTGCGAAGCAGCTTCGCCATCCAATGATAGAACAATTACTGAGGAATGAAAGGATAGCATTTGTTCCGAATGATATTGTGCTTGGTTTTGATAATAGTTATTTGTTATATGGTGTAAATTCTGTAGGAAAATCTTCATTATTGAAGAGTGTGGCATTATCGATAATAATGTCTCAATCGGGTATGTTTGTTCCTGCAAAAGAGTATAAATTAACTCCATATGAGAAACTAATTGTTCGAATTGGTAATTCGGATAATTTGTTTGAAGCACATAGTTCATTTATATGTGAAATTACTGAAGCAGATAAGTGTGTACAATATGCGTGCAATAAGACGCTTGTTCTTGCCGATGAGTTTTGCGCATCAACTGAAAGAGAGTCTGCAACTCAAATTGTAACAACTATGTTACAATGGTTAGAGCTAAAAAAAACAAGTTATATTTTTGCAACACACCTGTTTGAATTATTGGATACAATAGGGGGTATGAATTGTTTGAAGGTAATACATCTAAAGATACGTGAAGGAGATAATGGAGAGTTAATTTTTGATAGAAAGATTACCTCTGGGGCACCAGAAAACAGAGACTATGGTACAAAGGTTGCTTCAAAATTATTTAAGGACGAGTTATTTCTTAAAATGTTAAAAAGAAATGGTGTAAAAAGAAAGTCAAGTGTAAAACAGAGTCGTTCTAGATATAATAGCAATTTATTTGTCCGTCAGTGTGAGATATGTGCATATAGTCCACAAAATGAAACTTCACTTCCATTGGATACACACCATATTAATATGCAGTGTATGGCGAATAGTGATGGATTTATAGATAATTTTCATAAGAATAATATGCATAATTTGGTTGTATTATGTAAACAGTGTCATGTGAAAGTACATAGTGGTGAATTAACAAATCTTTCATGGGAACAAAGAGAAACAGGTCCAAAGCTGAATTACGTTAATTCCACCATATCATTAATATCCAACTAATAGTAATGCCCGCAAGGAAACAAGGAGATAATATTGATGATAAAAAGTGTATTGTTTCTGCACGGGAAGGTGATAAACGTACAAGACATGGGAATCATTCACAGTATACATTGAATAAAGCGAAGGGTTGGAATCTTAAAAAATGGCATATAGAGGAAGGAATTCGCACTGGAATTATAGAGGCTCCAAAAGAACCGGAGCCTGAACCGGCACCAGAGCCAGAACCGGAACCCGAGCCTGAACCTGAGCCAGAACCAGAAATTGAATCATTCTATCTGGAAATAAATCAAAATACTGGAGATCTGGTTTTAAAAGTTCCACATAATGTATTAGATACAGAATATACCTTTTTATCAAAAGTTTCTCTAATATATGCAAATGATTACGCATGGAATTCAGATATAGCCTCTATAACAGGATATAGAGAAACGGATCAAGATGGTCAGATTAATGGTTTTATATCTAATGCAGAAGGTATTAACAGTCAAGATTTACAAACATTATGGAATGATTATGGTGATAAAAGTATAATTTTTAGTACATATCAGAGTGATGCGATTAAATTATTTGAAGATCAAGAAATAATAATTACAGCTAATTTTCCAAACTCTCTAAACCAACAAGCTCTTGAAAATATTGAAGTGATTCTTGAAAGAACTCAAAACATTTCGATTGATCATAGAATCTATGATAAAAATTCATATCTAATCAATGTAGTTTCTTTTGTGGGAGGTGATTGGGCAGTTGGACAACCAGAACCGGATAATACTATTGTACAATGTTTAAGCCAACAATCAATTAATAGTGTTGCTCTGAATGGACTGATTGAATTTAATTCAATATCATATAATTTATATGATTACATAGGATTAAATACTGGTGAATATATATTGGATATACCATCTGATATTCCACTCGGCTTTGTTATAGCAGATACAGTATCTGAAAATTCAAAATTTGTTATAACGATTGTTGCAGGTCAGGGACAATCAGAAGGAGTAGGAACAGTAGAAGGGATAATAATTAATTATTATTCTGGTAAGATAAAAATTGAAATACCATCTGCTACTAATCAAATTAATGATACTTTTGGAACAATCAGTTATCATGTTAAGGGCAAAGGATTTATGGGTGGGCAAAATAGAATAAAATTTTCTGCTTCTTGTTATCAACTTCCGCCAGAACCAGAACCGGAACCCGAACCAGAACCAGAACCCGAACCAGAACCCGAACCAGAACCAGAGCCAGAGCCAGAAGCAGAGTTACATTTCTGGAGTGATGGAGTTAATCCACTTGTTGGGGTTAGACCAAGGCAATTGTATGAGTATTTTCCTGAGGGGAAAGATGCAAACTATAATGAGGTTAGTAATATTATAGTTGAATATCCAACAACAGCGGATGGTTTCGAGAAAGGTCCTGCAAATAATACACTTGCAGGTTTACATTCTGGTCTTCTTGATAATCTTGGTAATCCACATGTACATGCTGGCAATTCAGATAATTACAATTTGGAAAATGGGAATAATGATTATAATAAAAATCCGATACCATGGCTTATTTGGGATGAAACAAGCAAAAGGTTATATGGTATACCTCATGACATTGATGAAAACCAGACCTATATAGTAAGACTAAAATTAATCGATAATAATGCTCCAAACGGAAGACAAGAAGTTATACAAACAATAAATATTTATGTTGATCAAGCCGAACCTGAGCCAGAGCCAGAACCGGAACCAGAACCGGAACCAGAGCCAGAACCGGAGCCAGAACCAGAACCGGAGCCAGAACCAGAACCAGAACCTGAACCCGAACCGGAGCCAGAACCTGAACCTGAACCCGAACCGGAGCCAGAGCCTGAACCAGAGCCGGAACCAGAGCCAGAAATGGAGAGTGTTATTCCCTTACCCCAAAATACCTTAATAAATCTTAGTGTTCAGGACACAGGTAATAATACATGGAGATATAAATTTGATCATAATGGTACGGATTTGAATGTTAACAACTATGATAAGATAGGTCTAAATGTAGGTGTGGACGCAAATGGTCAAGACATAGAGGGGGTTTATCAATTTAATGTTCCGGTGGATTATCCTATTACATTTAATTATTATTCCGAGGACGATGCAACTGGAAATATGATAGAGGTTGACAGTTATGATACCAAAGTGACGGACAATTCAATAGATTATTATTCGGGTATTGTTATAATAAAAGTAGACAGCGGATGGAATAATTCAAGTTTTAAATCAAATGGGCTTAATAGTGGCGATATTTTTGATGATATTTCGGGATTAAATAAATTATTTTTTGACATAAATGCCCCCAAATCTACAGCAGACACACAAGGTCCCATTATAACTTTAGTACCAGATGTCTCGAACACAACTATTACAAGTCTTCAAAATTATGAGACAGTTTTAGTGACGGCGCCATCAGTACAAGATAACGTAGGTACAGGTGTTGCGGCTGTACCGATTAATGTAGTACATTATACTTATAGAAATGCTAATACGGGATCTCTATATGATTCTGCGAGTCAAAACAACGGGATGGCTCCGGGTGATCAAAGAAATTTTCGTATTTATTGTGATAAATTAGCTGCGTCGGACTCCGTTACTTATAGTAATATAATACAATGGATTGCTACAGATGCTATGGGGAATACGACCACTAAAGACCAAGTAATTACTGTAACAGATTCTTATCCTCCAACTGTTACATTAACAAATGGTCTCACTGCAACGTCTCTTACAAAATACATAACAACAGTAGAGACTTTTACACAGGTTTCAGTAAAAATTAGTGATGAAATAAGTAGTATATCTGATAATGTCGATAGTTCAATTCAAACAATTTATTGGGAACTAAATTCTTCAACAACAAATGATTATGACACACCAGTAGTCGGTCAAAATGGAAATGGAATGTTAGATGATACAATTGTATTCAATATGTACTTTAGAGATAGTAATGGTGGATATGGACCAAATGGCTCAGGTTCTCCTTATAGAATCGAATGGTACACGATAGATAATAGTGGAAATTCGAGCGCTGCAAAATACACATATATTGATATACTTGATGGATATCCGCCACAATTAAATATGCTTCCTAATTCAGATAACATTACACTGATAATAGTAGAACCAGCAACGTCTATATCTAACTACTCCCCGAAAATATCGGATTTTATGAATATACCAAATGATAATTTTTATTCTAGCGCGCCATCAGACCATCCGATTACATATAGATACAGACTTTTGGAAACTGACGCAAATGGTAATTATGTTGATAGTACAAGTTACACGGGTTGGCATGGCACCAATGACATTAATTCAAATTTACCATTAGGTGGTGGATCTTTTACTTTTGAACTTAGCAAGTCTCCCTATAAAATAGAATGGGATGCGAGGGATCTTGCGGGGAATTCTGCACGAGACGGTTCAATTGATATGAATAATCAAACTTCTGGTCAGAATATTCGTGATACAATAATATATATACAGGATGCTCACGGACCCGACATTACTCTCGAATACAATGGTTCTGCTTTGGACGACCCAATAGAATTACAACTGGGAAGTAGTATTGATTCGCAGACAGTCACTTTTGATTTAAGAGTCCCTTATTTTGTGGATGTTCAGCAGCAAGCTGGACAAGATCAACCAAAAATGATATGGGAATTTCTTAATGCTAATAATGTACGTATATCAGATTCTGCAGGTAATTGGGATGAAGTAGGAGATTTTGGTGGAAATGCGGGCACGACGAATGGTTATGTAACAAGTCAAGCGTTGATGCAAAATGTTGAATTACATTATGCTGATAGTTTGAATACAAGTACTAATCCCCCTACAAATGAGGGATTAACCGTTAAGTGGACTGCTAAAGATGCTGTAGGTAATTCATCACAAAAGACTCAAAAAATTAAAATTATTGATAACATTGATCCTCAATTTACGGATAGTGTTGGTACTAATTCTTCTCCAAGTCTGACCGGATCAATTACAACTTCCACTGAAATTCTTCCAGTAGCATATGCATACGTTCACGCGAACAATTATGCTGCTGCTAATGCGAATGATCGCAGAGGAGTTAACATATCATGGACATGGGGTGGGGCGAATCCCCCGTCGCAGGACGGTGATTCTTGGGGAAAGGCCTTTTTTACATTCGATACTCCAATGGCAGATGCCGCCTATAGTATAATCACTGATAGAAACTGGGAATATACTAACACCATAGTCATATCTGCGAAATCTACAACAGGATTTACGGGAGATTTCTACTCGAATGCGGGCGGCGGCGGGGGTCCAGACGTTTCTCCTGGTAGTTTTATCATTTATGGATCAACACCTACAAAAACGATTGATAGTACTTCTTCTTCGACAGAAATTCTTCCAGTAGCATATGCACAGGTTACTCCGACCAATTTTGCTGCTACTGATGCGAGTTTACGCAGAGGAGTTAATATATCATGGACATGGGGTGGGGCGAATCCCCCGTCACAGGACGGCAACCAATACTGGGGAGAGCACACTTTTACATTTGATACTCCGATGGCAGACGCCAACTATAATGTGGTAACTGATCGCCCATGGTACGAAAATGTTGGCTGGATATACATTTATAATCAAACTACAACCGGATTTACTGCACGATGGGAGGGGGGAAGCGGTCCAGACAATTTCGACGGGGGCAGTTTTGTCATTTATGCATCAACACCTACAAAAACGCTCGATGGGGCCGGTTCTTCTTCGACAGAAATTCTTCCAGTAGCATATGCACACGTTACTCCGACCAATTTTGCTGCTACTGATGCGAGTTTACGCAGAGGAGTTAATATATCATGGACATGGGGTGGGGCGAATCCCCCGTCGCAGGACGGCAACCAACAATGGGGAGATCACACTTTTACATTTGATACTCCGATGGATTCCTCCGGCTATAATGTGGTCACGGATAGAGAGCACGAAGATGTTAGTGTCATAAACGTGATTACGAAATCTCCAACCGGATTTACTGCACGATGGGAGGGGGGAAGCGGTCCACACGTGTTCGACGGGGGCACTTTTGTTGTTTATGCATCAACACCTACAAAAACGATTAATTCAGGTTGGGATTGCGAGTATGAAATTGACATGGATTTACGGGATATAACTTCTGCTAGTATAACTGTTCCTAGTACTTCTGATAATTCAATTAGTTCAAATAATACAGTTAAGTGGATGTATCTGGGTCCAATTATTCCGGATGGAAACCCAGATGGCAGAACCGAGGCTACGTATGGACAATGGAATAATCTCGCTTCAAGTACGAGTACAATTTATGTAACTCTTCTTGGAGCAAAACCGGGTGATAGTGATTGGGATAATACTGGAAATGTTCTTAGAAAAATTGAATGGAAAGTAACAGATATGACTGGACGATCAACATCTGGAATACAAGAAATCATGGTAAAAGATAAATATGGACCAATAATCGATACATCTGGTATTACAATTACTTATACAGAACAATTAGCAACTAGTAACGATAGTACTACATCAGTTGATATAGAAATACCAAGGGTTGAAGATAATATAGACGGCTGGTTAGATTCAATAAATTGGTCAATATCTCCAAGTACCAGTACTCACACAAGTGGTTCTGTTAGCACGGGTGGCAATTCACCGACAAGACCAACTTTAACAATAGATAATTTGTCTCCAAATCAAGGATTATATACAGTAACATGGACAGCGCAAGATTCTGCGGGGAATAGTAATGAGAATGCACTTGTAACACAAATAACTATTGAAGATCAGATTGCACCTACAATAGAATGGAACTTATACAGTGGTGCACAGCAGAGTTTATTGTTATCATCTAACAATACTCCAATTTTGAACTTAGTAAATAAAACAAATGAAGGAACATTGGTTGCTGCAACACTAACAGATAATGGGAGTGGTATTGATACTAAAACAGCGACTTTTTCACATTCATCGGCAGATGTATCTGCATTTGTTTGGGGTGATATAGAGACTGCAACCAATTTTAATTTTCCTTTTGGAGAAACAACTATTACTTTGACTGTTACAGATAATATAGGTAACACTGCGTCTACCTCGAGAATTGTAGATAGTAAATTTGGTTGGCTAACTGAATCGAATAGTAGTTCAAGCAATGTATATGATGATTATACCACAAGTTTATATAACTTATTTGATTCTACTGGAACTACGTTTAAACAATTTCCAGATGCTTCGTATGAAGATAGAAATGGAATTTCTTCCCCACATTATGTATTGACGGATGGAGGTATGTCATATGATTCGAATGGTTTAAAGATAATGGGTGAATGGATTCAATTTAATAATATTACAAATAGTACTGAATTTCAAGGCATACCACCATCATATAAAACATATTATGGTCAAAACATACGATTATGGTCAATAAATATAATTGGTGCGACTTCACCATCGTATCCGTATATGATTACAGTATTAGGATCAAATACTGAGAATATGAATGATACATCAAGCCAAGCGAACATTTTGACAAGAGTAACGGGTATGATTTGGAAACAAGATACAAACAATGCTGAAAAGGGGAACTGGAAATCTCCAACATTGAATTTGGGAACTACGCAAGATTATAATTATTATAGAGTTATAATAGAGAAGATACATGGTGATAGTGGTGTTCTATCAGATAGGACACCAAAAATTTCATTTATAGAATTTGTGGAAGAAGTAAATGCGGATTATATTACAGTATCTTCAGTTTCATCAGATATTACTACTCCAGAAAAGGTAGTTACTGATGATAGCAATTATTGGCAAACACATGCATTTAATTCGGGTGAAACATATCCACATGATTCACCATATGATTCAACTGGTACAATAAGATCTGAGATAATAGATAATTTGTATACTATTAAAGAAATATATAGATCATATGTTGGAAGCTCTTATTACGATGGACATTGGATACAAGTAAATAAAGATAGTACAGTAAAAGATGTACAAGTTGGAACTATAAGTATAAATGGTGATAATTATGGGGTAAATTTAGCAATACAATGTAATTCGGATAGTATATTTAGTAAAGTTGCGATTATTGGATCAAATGATAATAATATAGGTAAGCAAGGTAATTCTGCAGTAGAATTATATAAAACTCCTAGTGGACAGTCAGAGTATTCTCAGTTTTCAACATTAGACGGTTCTCATGGGCATCGTTTATTTTCTCTTACGAATGGGAATAGTTATAAATTTTATAGGTTAGTGGTACTTGAATTACACAATTCCTCAGCAATAAAATTAAGGAGGATGAATTTTATTGGAAATAGCGATCCAAATTTAATTTTTGGCATCAATCCCTCCACAGGGAATGAATCAACTACAGCGATAACAATACAAGAATTGGATCTGGGACAAGCGAATCTTACAACAGATCTTATAGCAAATCCTGCAGGGGATTATAGAACTTGGAGAGTATATGCTCCTCGTGGCGAAGATCCAAATGGTTATTATTTGAATGGTGTAAAGAGAGTATTTGTTGATATTGTATCAAGTACAGGAAGTTTGGAAACATTGAATCAAAATAATAGAAAATTAGAAAGTAATGGGGATTATTTAGGAGACGGTAGCTCTGGTTTGGACGACTATATAGATTTAGTTGTTACATATCCTGTTGCAAGTTACACTATTACATGGAAATGTAATAATTTAGTTAATTACCGAGAAGCACAGACAATTGTGACTTGTAATTGGCCATCTCGTGATGTGGAAGATTGGGGATGGTTGACAGGTACTGAGGAATCTGTTAAGTCTAGATTTCCGAATGATGCAGGCGTCGGTGTCCAACACTTTGAGTCAGCTCGCGTTTATGGGGGTACAAAGGTACTTGATGAGACTCCACTCAATGATATTCTTACAGATAATCGTACAGGAACAATATCTGTGATTATTTATAATTTAGAGGCGGCGGCGTTCCATCAAACTGCGCAAGAAGTATTTGATGGACGTATATTATGGTATATTGGTGGGGATAGTGGTGATGGTGGTGAGCCTAGTAGCATGCATCTCAATTTAAAGACTGTTCAAGATACTAATGGTAACTATGCGATACCGAACTTTATGCTTCAAGGCGATGATGATGGATTTGATTTTAGAATAGTAAGAGTGGGCTCGCCTTTCCAAAACGGTTATGATTGGAAGATAACATCGGCTTTTAAACCGGCTGTTGATCCTAATATTGTATGTTTAACACAACAATCAATTGTAAATGTTGTTAACAGTAGCGGTAATAAATATGTATTCAATGGCTTGTCGAATTATGATTCAAATCGAAAATTTGGTCTATATAATGGAACATATACTTTTGAAAATATACCCAGTGGACATCCAATAGCATTACTCAATGCTGGAAAGGAAGCAAGTATATCCTATACTGGAGATTCCGATAAAAAAACAAGCAAAACTGTAAATGGTCAAACTTATGATTTTTATTATGGAAATATAACTGTTAATGTTAATTCTGATTTTGGAAATCTTAGTGTTTATTGCTTTTATCATGGATATATGGGCGGTGAAAATTTATTAACATACTCATTACAATGTAGTGATAATCCGCTTCAATACACTCAAATATCTGTATCATACAGACCAACAGGAGGTGGTAATTGGCAACCATGGACGTCGGGTTCGTTTGATGGAACGGGGGGAAGTAATCAATTGACTTTTCCATCTAATACCTGGAACTCGAGTGCGGGAATTGTACACGACGGATTAACAGTGGGTGGTCATCAAGCTACGACAAGTCCTCTAAGAATACTGAACAATTTTGAGTTCCGTGTTATGGTTATAAGAGATTGTTTAGTGGATGGCACAGATTAAAAAATTATATATAAGTAATGGGTCTGTTTAGATATATTGAGTTGAGTAAGAGTATAACAGAAATATTTCCAAGATGGAATGATGTAAATGATCATGTAAAAATCCAATGGATACTAAATGGTGATAAGAATAGACCGGGAGATAGGAATGTACTGAGTACATTTTTAGATACATATGCTCCACTTCCAAAATTTTCGGACGATGTTTATGGAGGAAATTATAGTTATATACGATTAAATAGGACTAATGTACTAACAGATTTTAGTAATTGGGATAACCTTAATTCGGATAAAACAAGAGCATATTTAATATTAGGTGGTTTAAAATCAAGAGGAGGTGATAGGCTTGGAATAAACTATTTATTACAATCAAATACGCATCTTGTAAATTTAATGAATAGAAAGAATAAAATACGACAAGAGTCATGGTTGGACTATGGTGGACAAGGAACAGCACCTCAGGTTGGGAATATTCCTGATTTTGATACGAAAGCGGACCAAGATTTTGAAAAGATGCGAACAAGAGTATTATTGGTTCCAAATATAAGTACTCTTGAACCTGGTTCGAGTTCTTATACACATATAGCAAATACAACGCAGTATATAATGGGACAGCAGTATATAATGGGACCGCCGTCGAATGACACGGATGACACGGATTCATCTCAGTTTGTGAGAATGAAACCGTCTTCTCAAACGTATTCTTCCGTTTCAACTGAGTTTGTAAGAATGAAGCCATATGTAGCTTCAAATGAGGATATAATACCAGATTTATCAATTAATAATGGAATATCTCTTTTAACTTTTGGTTCGAATGGAATTCGACTGGATCCAAAAGATACAGATACAAGGATATTAACCACTTCTACGAGCAAGTATGTAGGTAGTATATTTAATATTAGTCGTTTTAGTAATAAAAAGAGACAAGAATATGTATTAATGACAGATGGGTATTATGGCTATGGTACCCAAAAATTGAAATATAAGGATGGAAATATAAATAATCATTTGATGATTCGATTGAAAGAAGATAAAAATGGAAAACATTCTATTCAAATAAAGGCAATAGACAATCTTTTTCAAAACAAATATATAGAGAATCTGTATTTTACAGTTAATAATAACAAGTATGGGATATTAGATAGTTCGAATCATGTGATAGATACATCATTAAAAGGAAATGTATTAATTAGTTTGGTAAATTCAGAAAGAGATAGTAGTAAGACAATCGAAGATGAGGTCCAGACTTTTCCTCATGGTCCGCCGCCTCCTCCGCCGCCGCCTCCTCCGCCGCCACAGAATCCCTTTTTTGAGGAGGAGTGTTCTGACTCGGACTGTCTATCTACTGTGACTTTGTTCGATGCTAGTAAGAGAGTATATAGATGGAAAAATATTCAAACAAATTTGAGATTGTGTAAATATTCACTAAATACAATATCGAATGAGTTTAGGGATATTATAAGATATGGGGTAGGAGAAGAAGTAAATGTTAAATTGGGTACAGATGGTTTAATTATAAATAAACATTTAACTGGACATAATATTATAGGAAGGACACAGGAATATATTGGTAGATTAATAGGTATAACTGGATCAGGTAATGATTTAAAGACGGAAGATATATTTTTGTTTAAAGAAGGATATAATCATAGTGGTTCACTGTATGATATGCTTTTACCATATAAGAATGGAAGTTTAGAAAATTGTTTATCAATAGAAATACATGATGGTAAATCAATACAAATAAGATCAAAATGCATTGAGTTTAGAGATAAATATATAGAAACTTTGTTTTTTACTATAAGTGAAGGAATGGATCGGTTGTTGGAATCATCGCATCAAAGCAAAGATAAGGACATTTCTGGGTTTAGTACTGGTAGTATGTCTATAAAGTTGATAAGTGAAGATAATTACGGTTTTGAGAAAAAGGTGTATAGATGGCAAAATACGCAGACAAATTTAAAATTATACGAGTATAGTGTAAATAAGTTAACGTATGAGTATAAAGATATACTATATTTTGGTTCATTGAAATTATGAATATAGTTGTCTTGTTTGTTTTTTACCAAAACGGACTTTTTTAGGTTTTTTATAACTATTTACGTATCTTTTATTTTTAATTTTTGCTCTTGATATAGCAATACGTCTTTTAATATCAGGATAAATTTTTTGTATGTATTGTAGTTTCTTTTTGGGAAGAGTATGTAAAATATTGTACGTTGTTCTATATTCTACTTCACATATAGCGTTAACATGTAAGAATTCATTATGAATAACCAGAAGATCTTTTCTCAAATCTTGTATAGATTTGTTAATTACAACGATTGGATTATTAAGACGAGATACGTTATCTTTATCTAAAATGGGGAATGCTCTTGGATATAAACCAAAAAAGGTTGGCAATGTTTTTTTCCATTTAAGACATTGTTTGAAGGAGTTTTTAAAACGAGTTTGTTTTGTTTGATATTCAATAACAAGATCCCAGTATATCGATATTAAGTTAATGATTTGTGGACTAAGCGAATTTTTTCGTGTTAAAACTTTATTTTGTGTTTTAGTACGTCTTCTGGTTTTCATAACTAATTTGATCTTTATAAATTAAGAACAGGTGATTATTTAAGATGTAATTCCACAATTTTTCTCAGCATTTTGAATGCGTTGTTTGATGTCTTTTTGTGTTTGATCATGGTATTTTTCAACTTTATTATTAAGTCTGGATATTTTCATTGATATGTCTGCAATAAAGACAAAGAAAAACCATCCCAGGAGTATAACTGCAGCTAGAAAGTATTTTATCATTTCTTTGTCAAGATTTTCTTTATCTATATACTGAAGACCGACAGCGATTGTAACTAAAATAGCTACCGTAACAAAAGTGACTACAAGTTTTTGTTGAACATTCATTACAATATAAAATATTTTTATAAATTTTGTGTTTTAGTAAAATCATCATAGTAAGATTGCGGAATTTGTTTAATTTTGAAACTTATCCGATGATGTTTTGTGAATCCATATTTTAATATACCTTCAATGTGAGCTTTAGTACCATATCCCATGTTTTTTCTCAAATTATATCTTTCATCAAGTTGTGGATCTTCATCGCACAAAGTCTCTATGTGTTCATCGTGTGCAACTTTAGCAATAATACTTGCCATTCCGATACAGATATGAGTATCATCGCCTTTAACAAAGCATTCATGTGGAATAAAATCGTCTTCTCCACAGTATGGTTCGAAACGATTTCCATCAACATAAATTTGATCAAATGGTTTATCAATAGAATCAAGGGCTCTATGGAAGCCAATCATGGTTGCTTTCAGAATATTATAATGGTCAATTTCTTCTGAACTAGCAGAACTGATTGCCCATGCAACAGCGTTTTCTTTGATCCATTTTGAGAGAATTTTTCTTTTTTTGGCTGAAATTTTTTTAGAGTCCCATGATTTTGGAATAGGACATGGAGGATCTATAGGTTTATTCTCATCCCATATTACTGCTCCACAAAAAACAGAACCAAAGAAGGGTCCTCTTCCAACTTCATCTAATCCAACACATACCATTAATTAAATGTATTAAATAGAATACTATGTGTTTATATAAGATATAATCTCAAAATTTATCATTTGATATATTGTATATATCCATTGGATCAAGATCTTCTTCTAATTCTGATTCTTCTTCAATTTCTTCAGTGATATTAACATCACAACTTTCTTGAAAAAGATTCATCATTTCAATAACAAAGTTTTTACATCCAGTATGGTGAGCCAATAATATAGGATTTTTTAATAGTATAGTATCATTAACAAATTCAGTACACATTTCATGTAATTCAGGTAATAAGTATGTTATTACCGAATCTTTTACATTACTTTTATAATTTTCTTCATCAGTTGGTATATACACTGTTTTTTCTATTGGCTTTAAAGTGTTTTCTTTAATGGGAGCAGCCTTTTGGTTTAATGCTTTTCGGTAATCCATATAGATTTATTGTTGAATACTCTTATTTGATATTTCATATATTTTAAGTATATTTTGAACAAATTTACTTCGTTTTACATCCTCAATATCAAATTCAACTATACCAATATGGTTTTCATACATTTTATGCGTTATCTCATAGTGATTTTTAACAAGATTTAAAAAATTATGAAGTCCGTTTTCTGGAATTTTTAGATCACATTGACTGGTATCACCCGTGACAACTATTTTTGAATTCTCACCCATTCGAGTCATGATCATTTTCATTTGGGTTGGACTACTATTTTGCATTTCATCTGCAATAACATATGTATCCGAGAATGTTCTCCCTCTCATGAATCCAATCGGAACTATTTCGATTTGTCCACATTTTAATAATGAATTCAGTTCACTTTTTGATTTTTCGTCAATAAATATATCATATAATGGTTGAATCCAGGGATTCATTTTTTCATCTATATTGCCAGGTAAAAATCCTAAGTCTTCATCTTCTACAGACACAATAGGTCGTGTTAATACAATTTTTTTTACATGATTTGCTTTAAGTTCATCTATAGCAATTTTACAAGCAAGCCAACTTTTTCCAGTTCCAGCAGGTCCATGTGCAACAACAAGATTGATATTCCTGTCTTCCAATAATTGAACATATTTGTTCTGTTTAGTAGTAGTCGTTTTTAAACAGTATGATAGATGTAATAAGAAAAAGTATTTAAAATAGAACATATTAGTTTCATATACAATATTTTCTTTCAGAAGTACTTACAAGGTCAATATAGATATTTTTTGATTTATTGAACCAATTGTATGTAACACTATTGATCTCTGGCTTTGGTGAAATGGGATAAATAACATTTTCGTCAGTCATATCGGTTAAACATGCGGATAAATCATTACCATTAATATTCATTAGACAATTTAAACAAATCCCCTTACCACAAATATGACAATAATTCATGTTGGGAATTATAAGAGAATTATCATAATTTTGTTTGATATATTTCAGTCCATCTAAAACACTATGTCCTCTACATTCTTTTTTTGAGAATCCATATATATTTGTTTTAATCGAATTATTATAGCCATATATAATGAATGTTTTGAAGTCTCTAGGAATTTTCATATTACGAATGTACATATTGATGTTAAATAATATGTTTTTACTCATATAAACACAATAATAACAAGTCATTTTTATAAAAATGATCTTAAGTATAAGATTATATAGAATAGGTAAAGAAATTAGAAATGTCGATTAATTGGATGAATGGTACGGCTCACAGACGTAGATGTTGTTTTACCATAATTCAAGACAACGAAGATGAGATTCATCAGCCGGAGTCTATAAAAACTCAATTATTTATACATCAAAAGAAAGCTATATCTCGAATGAGAAATCTCGAATTATCTCATCTTATTGTTAGAGAAGATTTGAATCGTTCATTAAAAACAAACTATGGTATTTATGCTGACAAGGTTGGTGCGGGGAAAACGCTTGCAATGACAGCACTTGTTGCAACAAGTGTTCGCCCAAGAAAGAAATGTGGTATTCCTTTAAACAATACAGGTTATACAGTAATAAATCAAATAAATGATAAAAGAACACGCTTACATGTAAATACAACATTAATTATTGTGCCACATAGTTTGATGACGCAATGGGTAGATACATTGAAAATGGTCGATGGATTGAAATTCTTTATGGTTAATACCAATAAACTTGTAAACAAACTAGTAAAAACGATTCTAGAAAGTCGTGCGGACGCAGCGTGGGGTCAAAAGAGTAAGAGCTCAGTAGACTTTTCGATCGTATTAATTTCAAATACAATGGCTCGTAAATTCTGGATTGAACCATATCAGACTGTTATTTGGGATAGAGTTATTGTTGACGAACCTCATACATTTGTATTAAACAATTTACCTGAAGCAAACTTCTGTTGGTTTGTCTGTGCAACTCCATATGACATACTATATTCTAATAGACAGTGGCTACGGTGTACGATGGGTGGAGATTATTACTATACTAAGATAAATCCAAATGAATTGGCTGTTATAAAGAATAGTGATGATAATGTAAATAACTCTTTATGCCTTCCCCCATATAAAGAATCTACAATCAAGTGTTTGGCTCCAATATATTTGAGAAATGGTGCAATTCGCAATAATTTACCGGCAGAAGCTTTATCCAGATTAAATGGGAATGATGTTACAGGCGCTTTAGAGATTCTAAATTGTGATGCTAACTCAAAATCTTCAATTGTTGAATCTTTAATTAGTAATTATAGAGATTTAGCTCATAACGAGACATTATCGATTCAAAGATTAAGTCAGATTAGAAATATTACTAATACAGAAAGGGCTGAACGTATTAAGAGACATCAAGAAAAATTAGATGATTACTTAAAAAAAGTTGCCGATATTACTGAAAGGGTTAATACTGAAGAAAATTGTCCTATATGTTTGGACTCTGTTGATGATCCTTGTGCAATTATGAATTGTTGTCAGAAATCATTTTGTCTTGAATGTATTTTGATGTCATTAAAGAATTCTAATAAATGCCCTATGTGTAAAGCAGTTACACGTGTAGATAGTCTTCATATTCAATCAGATACTAATGCCAATAAACGTGCTAAAAAAGAATCAGGATTGCTTTCTAAGTCGAATACCTTATTAGAAATAGTTAAAAATATGAAGGAAGATTCAAGATATCTAATTTTCTCGGAATATGATGGTTCTTTTAGACGTATATCTTATAAACTCTCAGAGAGAGCAATCCCCTTTAAAGTTCTAACTGGAAATTGTAATGCCCAACAAAAAATTATTCAGCAGTATAAAGATGGAGAAGTCAAGATCCTTATGTTGAATGCAACAAATTTTGGAGCAGGACTTAATTTACAGATGACTACAGATATTATCATATATCATGAATTTAGAAGTAAAGATCTAAAGACTCAAGTCATTGGAAGAGCTCAGAGACCTGGGAGAACTTGTCCATTAACCGTAACATACTTGGAACATGAAACATAAAAAAATGAATATATAAACTCTATAAACTAAATTATCAACACTTAAAAGAAAAACGAGTTTGAAAACGAATACAACAAGTATGTCTTTAGGAGAACTTATGCCAAACGAGATGATTGAAATAGTGTTTGATTATCTGGACAGTAATGAACCATTAAGCAAAAAGTTTCTTTGTAAAAGAAGGGAAACTAAGTTGAATAACACTCTCCGCAATTATATGAAAGCTTTTATGCCGACTACAGTATACTGTGCGAATTCAATCCGTTATTATAGGCGTTTAAATAATAAAGATGATAAAGATCCGTGTGGGGGTTTTATACGCAGACATAATGCTGGGTTGAGAACATTTCCACTTACGGAGTTCGAATATCGACGTATTAAAGCAGTCCGTAATAAGGTATCGAAACAACAATGTTGTGCCAAAACAAGTTCCGGAAGACGATGTAAAAAAAAGACTTTTCTGTTATTTTGCGAGTGGCATACTAATGGCAAGCCATATTGGATGTAAGAACTTGTTTTTTAACCAATCATAAAGAAAAAACAAAAATGGATATAAAAGCTCAAATACAGTTGAATTATAGGGATGGCTGACGACTCAGAAAGTCACATTCAATATTTACAAACACCTAGGATGGTTAATATGCCAGACCTCAATGTTTTACAAAGGGCGACGCTCGAGAGTGAAGTAGCTACTCTAAAAGAGAAGCTCGCGGAGGCGCACTCTCAAAACCGCCGGGTAAAAAAAGAAAAAAAATATAGACCTTTTAAGAAAAAACTTAAGCGTATCCTTCGTAAAAAAAGAGTTCAAGAGAATAGATACACAAAACCCTTCAACCAGTACAGCAAAGAGGCAACATCGACTATAGTTGATGATAGTAATTATAGCCCATTTATGCTTGGGATTATGGGTAAAAAGAATGAATTAATTGTAAAGAAGAATGAGGAACTTATGAACCAAATTAGTCTTAAATATGGGTATATTAAGGATTGGATTGAATCAAGTGTGAAACAAGGAAAATGTATACTACCAATAATCTTTGATAAAGCAGATCTTTATACAAACTGTCCTGGATTAGGTACTCCAATAGAAGTTTTAAAAAGATGGTTGAAACAAATAACAGAAAATACTCATTATTTGTTTGGTATCAAGTATTCTATCTTATTTATTGACAATAGAAAATGTAGATACATGAAACCTTACTTTCTGGTTAATTTTATGTGGTCTTGAATTGTTTAATGTGATTTGGGTTTTATAAGAGTTTTTTCCATATATTCATATATATTATTGTGTCCAAGTTCCACCATTGTACTTGCCATTGTTGAGAATGCGAGTTCGAATTTAGCGTATCTATTGTTAAATCGTGTACCATAATGTCTTGAACAATTATCCATTTCGGATACACACGTTATCATATCTGGATTATTTTTCCCAAAATTTCTGGAAAGTATGTTTGTTATATCAAATTCAAAGTTAATTTTTTTTCCATCAGACATTTCACATTTTTCAGTCATTTTAGTGACATATAGTCTTGCGGCAGCAAACCATTCTTTTTTAAGAATGTATGTGTTATAGTTTAAAATTATACTTTTTTCAAATCCTTTTAAAGAACCTGTTAGTCCAAAATCAATTATACCAAGCTTATCATCCATACATAGTAAATTTCCTTTATGAAGATCTGAGTGCCAATGTCCATCAATGAATGAACTATGAAAGCAGAAATCCCAAAGAGTATTTGCTATGTCTTTCTTTTGTTTTTTTTCAAGATTATCGATGTTGTTACCTCTAAGATATTCAAGAGTAATAATATTTTTATCGGATAGTTCAGGGTACGGCTTAGGAATTATAATTTTTTCAAATAGATTAGACTGATTATATCTTTTATAAAAATATTCAAGTTCTGATAATTCATAATCAAAGTCTGTTTGCCTAAATAAGGAGTCTCTAATTTTGTCAATCTTTTCATTTAGATTTATTAACCCAAATTTAGAGAGTAAGTATAATATATTATAAACACGATTAAAGGATATTTCCAGATCCTTATCAATGTTTGGTCGTTTTATTTTCATTACAACATCATTATTGTTAACTGTAGTAAGATAAGTAACGGCTATACAACCTGCGCCTATTTTTATAGGGGGAGAATTATAGTTAACAACTGTTTTTGCATAATTCAACAATTTTTTCTCTTCATTGATTCCTAGTCCGGGTAAATTATCCGTTAATTTAGATAGTATAACACACATATTTTGAGGTAAAATATCGAGTCTATGACTCAATACCTGTCCTATTTTTATACCAGTTGGTCCCATCTTTATAAAGATACTTCTTAAGACCTTACCTATTTCATCTGAATAATCCCTTGTTAAAATATTACTGATAATAAAGTACCAAAATATACGAAGCATATCTACTGTTAATACTGAAAGGAATAATACGAAAGAAAACATATCAGTAATATTTAATCATACAAAACTCTTAAGTTGTTATAAAACTATATTGTAATATTAATGTCAAGAAGTGAAGATAGTTTTGAAGAATATAATTTAGATAACGAAAGTTTAGATAGTAAAAGTTTTGAAGAAAAGGGAGATATAGAACCAATGAAAGTTTCAGATTTAACAAAAAAAGAACCAATGAAAGTTTCAGATTTAACAAAAAAATTATCAGAATGGAATATATATAAAGCTCCTTTAAAAGATCATTCTACAATCAGAAATAAAAGGATGAAAAGTCCTGAGTCAGATAATATAAGAAGTTTAATGTCGAGAAGTGGGTCTGTGAATTCACAAAGATCTGTAT
>CESQ01053241.1_pt1 | contig 22532 bp, 17 predicted proteins | sample 361401 | NCBI WGS metagenome assembly CESQ01 (sample SAMEA2622119, study PRJEB7988) | marine metagenome | isolation source: saline water (ENVO:00002010), including | reverse complement strand
GGTCTTCCTTTTGCGAGTCTAGTAAACCAGTTGATGGATTAACCCAAATTTTGTGAATAGCTTCGGGAGTCTCTTCGGCAACTTCTTCAATGTCCATTCCACCTTCAGTCGAGGCCATAATTAGTACTTGCTTTTCTTCTCTATCTACCAATAAGGCGAGATAGTATTCATGTGCTATTTCGCAACCAGCCTCGACGTAGATATTACTGACTAATTTTCCTGCAGGGCCTGTTTGCTTCGTCACAAGTATGTGGCCGAGGATATTTTCTGAATAGGTTTCAACCTCATCTCTGGAGAATGCTATCTTGACGCCACCCTCCATTAGAAGATCTCCAGAATTTGGACAATACAGGTTTCCTTTTCCTCGCCCACCGGCATGGATTTGGCTCTTAACAGCAACAACTTTTGAGCCAAGGGAATCATAAGCCGCAAGTGCATCTTCAACGGATTTACAGTGCACTCCTTCCTGTACCTTTACTCCTGCAGAACGAAACAATTCCTTCCCTTGATACTCGTGAATGTTCATGTCGACACTCCGGCGACTCAACAACCGTCTTTCAACGATGCGCCTAACGAGTGTGCACGAGGCGTCGGGGACACGAAGTGCTGAAAGTGGTAATTGCACCCGCCCAACCATGGACGTAGTGGTTCTAGCGGGCGGGTTTGGCACCCGCCTCAGGCCTTTGACAGAAGGTAGAGTCAAGCCGCTACTAAGAATTCTCGACAAAACTCTGCTTGAGAGAGTCGTTGAGGTAGTACCCGAGGAGATGGTCGATAGAGTGGTAGTGGCGGCAGGCTATGGAATAGAGGAAATGCGTAACTGGGCTGAGAACACTGACCTTCCATATGAGATTGTATTGTCTGTAGAGGAAGAAGCACTCGGCACAGGTGGTGCTATCGCCCTTGCACGTGAGCATTTAACCGGAAAAGGCCCAGTTTTGGTTTTGAATGGAGATTTAGTTTCAAGCGTAGACGTAGTAGCCTTGACTCAACATCACGAGAAAACTCAGGCAAAAGCGACACTTTCACTTTGGCAAGTTGAAGATCCTAGCCGTTTCGGAGTTTGTGATTTGGATGATTTTGGAATGATCCGTCGTTTTCAGGAAAAACCGGCACCAGGTACTGAGTTTTCCAATCTAATCAACGCAGGTTGCTACCTAATAGAACGTGAAGTACTCGATCACATGGGTGTTCACAAACACTCCATGGAAAGAGAGATATTCCCTGATATTGCAAAATCGGGAGATATGGCCGGGCTTACATTTGAGGGTTACTTTGTAGATGCTGGAACTCCTTCTTCCTTCATCGATGCGACTCAGGTTTGTATCTCCTCCAGTCGTTTTGATAAGGGGTCCTCGTGCTGTGAATCTTGGTTTTCTGATGCTGTTTGCAAATCAGGAGTGACTGGCTCATCAATTGGAAAAGGAGCCGAATTAGGTGAAGATGTAACAATTAGGGATTCTGTTGTAATGGATGGCGCTCAAATCGGCTCAAGAGTGCAATTGAATAGGTGTATAGTAGGTGAGGGAGCTAGCATTTCATCCGGAACCGAGTTGACCGATGCAGTAATTGGTCACGGTTCGACTATCTGAGCCGAATCTAATCCGTCAGCGTCAAAGAGTGTATTCATCTCGCCGGAGCGTGACTCAACCACTCGTCGTAGTCAATCTGAAGACATACGAGACCGCACATGGCGCCAGTGCAGAAGCATTAGCAAAGGCAATCTCTAGTGTTGAAACAAATGCTCGAATGATTGTTGCAGTATCCGCTTTCGACCTTAGCTCTGTAGTTGCTGCAGCACCTAATTTAGAGGTCTGGTGCCAACATCTAGACCCAGTAGGATTTGGCTCATTTACTGGTTGGTTACATCCCGCAACCGCTGTTGAAAGGGGTGCTAGTGGAACACTAATCAATCACGCAGAGCACAAAGTGGAAATCGAGCATGTAGCCATGTTACTCGACCAAGTCCCTGAAGGGTTCACTGTATGCGCCTGTGCAGCAGACATCGAAGAGGCTCGTGCATTGACTGCATTAGGCCCGGATTTTGTCGCGGTCGAACCACCGGAATTAATCGGTGGAGACATTTCTGTTACAACGGCAGATCCTACAATAGTAAGCGGTACAGCTGCTGCCGTAAAGGAAATTTCAGAGCAGGTTGGAATCCTTTGTGGCGCGGGAGTAAAGAACGGTGCAGACGTTGCAGCAGCGATTGAGCTTGGAACAACCGGAGTTCTTCTTGCTAGTGGAGTCACTAAGGCAGAGGATCCGGCATCAGTAGTCGCGGACCTTGTTTCTTCTCTTTGATTAGAATCATTGGCGAGCTTGCTTACGAGCGGCCTTTCGCCTTCGTAGTTTCTTCTTTCGCCACTTCCAGCGTTGCTTCCCTGCCTTCTTCCACGCACGGGAACCTCGCTTCATGCGTCGCGCCGACCTGCTGGGTGTATTTGATGTAAACGGTGAATCCCTACGGGGTTATTCGGCAGAGAATGGTGGTGGGCGCGCCAGGATTCGAACCCGGGTCACCGGCTTAGAAGGCCAGCATGATATCCAGACTACACCACGCACCCATGCCATGCGCGGCACTTCCCCTTTGTGAAACCTGCACCTTGTCATCTAGAGTAAGATTCTGCTCTATGAGGAAGATGTCTCCTCTTCGTCATCATCGTCAAATGTGCTATAATTGAGTATTCCATCATCTAACATATCTTCTCGAATATCCGATTTTGAGCGACCAGTTTGCTTGGCGATTTTCTTTAATTTCTTGTTAACTCTGCGTTGTCCACCAACCAATTCTCTGAAACCATGATATATCCGTAAAATAGTCTCCAAGATTGAAAGTAGGATGAGGCTATTTATGTAAGAATGAGCCAATTGATTTCGATTTTCAACTAATTGTTCAAATTCATTGAATTCTACAGATGTCGAACCTACTAAGAACACACCAAGAACTGCAAATGGTAGCATCTTTGCAACATCGCGAGATAAGTCCTCAGTCCAGTAAGACAAAATTCTCACCGAACCTACTACCGAAGTGGCGATCAACGCATTTCTTGCATGATCATTTCCATCCGCCAAGAGTGTTAGAATCACTGCCATCACTACTGTCCAAAAAGCTATCAGGATAGGAATCGCAAGAGCATATTGTATTAACCACGCAGCGGTTCTAAAGAAAGCACGAATCTTTCCAGTCATTGTCTGATCATATTTGCTCAAGTCCAAAGACAGAATATCTCTCCTAGCTAACAATCTGTAGAACATAAAGACGAACCCGGAGTAGGCAGCGATAGCAATAATCGCCATCAATGTTGGAAAAGCCTCAGCGATGAAATCGTCAATCAAATTTGAGATATCATCTGTTGTTGGGGGCCAATCCATTGTTCAGTCTTACCCGCCATGAGTTCATGGTGATTTTGCCGGTATTATCTCTCATCTAAGCTCTTATCGGCTACTGAATGGGCGGGCACATTTTGGACATCTTTGGGGTAAAGAGACTCTTCTTCTCTCCCAGGTATGGCCACATTCTCCACATATCCAAGACTGTTCTGGAAGTCCGGCTAGAACTTCTTCTCGCATGCTTCTCAAAACAGGTGATTCGGACAACTTAGGTGCGGGCGCAATTTCGTTTACTAACTCACTATGTTGATTCCCATGATCTACTAATCCGGCAGCATGGAGCAATTCATGGACTAAAGTGTGTAAGTATAGTTTCTCATCATCTTTCAATCGCGGATGTAGAGCGATTGTAATTGGGCCTGGTGAGCCCCTCAATCTTCGCCTGCGAAACAATTCATGATGGTCAAATTCGAACCTAGTATAGCCCAATCGAGTATCGGAAGCGTCAGCCCACTGCAAGGAAAGTTGCTTTGTCAGGTGCCGTAGAAAAGGAGCATCATCCTTAGTCAATCTAGATGATAACTCGTCGAGTATTCCATCGGGTAAGTTGGGAGGTCCATTTGGACTAGTCCGGACTGGCCCCTTACTCATGGCCTAGCCTGCTCAGTTCTCCTTAAATGGCCGTCGCAGGTCGTCATCTCACTGGGCGTGTGGCGCAGCTTGGAAGCGCGCTTCCTTGGCATGGAAGAGGCCCCGAGTTCAAATCTCGGCACGTCCACCAGTTAAGAAACACGATTTCTTTCTAGATGGTATGTTATTTTTGAGAAATTTAGGATGAAATTATTATTAATATAAAATGACCAAATTAACAATCCTAAGGCATTATTTCCAATATCGAGTTATCAAAACCTCGATTTGACGCTCAATAATGGGATATACTATATATGAACCATAGTCTGCATTCCAAGGATGGACTCTAAATTGAGAGCATTATTGATGTGTACGCTGATGATTGCGTCAGCTCTTGCCGGTTGTCTCGGCGGAGATGATGATGATGGTGACGACGTCGTAGAAATATTGGGGTGCACTTATGCAGATGCCAATAACTACAACGCCGAAGCCACAAAGGACGATGGTTCTTGTGAATATGATCCGGGCTTCGAGCCTGTAGATGGTTGCACCAACCCTGCTGCGACAAACTACAACTCGGCAGCGACCCGTGATGATGGTTCCTGTACCATGCCTGATACTGTAATGGGTTGTATGGACGAAGCCGCGAATAACTTTAATTCCGCAGCTGAGGAAGACGACGGCTCTTGCGATTATGGTATGGCTCAAGGAGACATTATGGCCGCATATGCCGCAGGAGACATGGCATTCTCCGATGCATGGTACAACCTATCTGTATCACGAAAGTGCCGTGACCTTGGTACAAACAACCCGTGTGAAATGACACAAATGACGATCGGTGAGGCAGATACTCACGATCCAGCCGATGCTTATGATTCAGCGTCTGGTGACGTTATTTCCAACGTCTATGATACCCTATACCGATACGAAGGAGATGGTGATGGTGGTTCGATTATCGTACCACGATTGGCTACCGGACACACTGTTAGTGAAGACGGTCTGACTTACACTTTCACTCTACGTGACGATGTATACTTTAGCAATGGAGATCACATGACCTCTACTGATGCAGTATACTCATGGTGCCGTGTTATTGGAATGGGCGCACCATCCTCTGGAGTCAACTGGATTCTAACTCAGTCATTCGACTGTAATGATGCAGATGGCAACCACCATGATTACGGCGGAGAGAGCCTGAGCGTCATCGACGACTACAGTTTCTCAGTAACAATTTCCGCACCTTCTGCGGCATTCGTAGCGACAATTGCTTACACTGTTGGTTCGGTTATCAACTCGCAACTATGTGAGGCTAACAGAGTAATTGAGACGGACGAGAACGGCACAGTCACTTCTGATGACTACTGTCACGAGTGGATGGACGAGGCACAAGTAGGTGCTGGAACCAACGCTTACATGGTCGCTCAGTGGGCTCGTGGAACTCGCCTGGTAATGGAGCCTAACTGGATGTACTGGGAAGAGTCAGACTTCAACCTAAACAGAGTTGTTGTTGACCTAGTAGAAGAGACTCAGACTCGTGTACTTGCTCTACAAGACGGTGAAGTCGACCGAGCATACATCCCATCTGCTCAGAAGACTGAATTCTGCAACAATATGGAAGATCTTCCAAACGCAGAAGGCAAGGATGGATTCCGCTGCACATACCGACAGACATACAGCGTTGTGAACGTACCATACAACTTCGCACCGAAGAATGACATGGCTGATGGAACTGCAGATTATGTCCTAAACCATGACTGCAATGGTAATGGAACCAACGATTGTAACGTACTAAGCCTATCAGCTGTAAGGCAGGCACTAAGTTACACTCTGGACTATGACACCATCCACACAGAATCCTACAAGGGTGAATTGATGCCAATCTATGGACCAATCCCAACTGGATTCCCATATGATGATACACAGTACGAAGTGTTCACCTATGATCTTGCATACGCCGAGACAATTCTTGACGCTGCAGGATTCATCCGACAATACGACTGTGCTTCACTAACACAAACTGGTGCACCAACAGTTGTTGCAGAGGCGGACCGAACTGGTAACGAGTGCAGACTACCAAACGAACTGAGGATTCTGACAAACACTGGTAACGACCAGAGGATTGCTGTAGCTCAGCTATGGGGACCTGCGCTAGAATCAATCGGAATTGCTAACGACAATACTGACCAGCCATGGGCTACCGTGATTGACAACTACATCTACGGAAAGTGGGACCTTTGGGTAATCGGCTGGGGACCTGACTACTTGGACCCAGACAACTACTGGTCACCATTCGCAGGAAGCGCTGACATCGGTGGAGACGCCTACCACGGCTACTTCGAGAACGATGAATTGGACGCAATTCTGCTAGATGCTAGGACCGAACAAGATTCAGAAGCCCGAGCACTATTGTATGCTGATGCATACGATCTTTGGGTTACCTCACCAACAATGGCTCTATTGGGTCAGTATGCAGGTGTAGGAGTCGGTTCCGACCACATGTGCCCACCAGCATACGACGCAATCGGTGGAGACTATTTCTTCAACTGGGACAAGTTGGCGAAGGTCTCCGGATCGTACGTTGGCGAGTGCTGATAACTGAAAACCAGATTATTATCTGATTTTACGAAAACCCCCGCGTCGGGCTTGTTCCCGGCGCGGGGTAAATATTCAATTAATTCACAGGCGCTTAGCATTGAAAGAAAGGTAGGTAAGATTCATTCACAAAGGTGATTGACCACTTCCTATGGTAGAGTGATTGTAGGTTGTGAATTTACATGAAGACGAGTGAATTCATTGTTCGTAGGATTCTACTCTTAATTCCAGTAATGATCGGAGTTACAGTATTCACATTTGCAATCGCTCAAATTATTCCAGCAGATCCTGCAGCTATTTTGTGTGGAGAACGTTGTGGTTTGGTCGATCCTGTAACTGGTAAGACAATGTTGGAATTACAAAGAGAGAGATTGGGATTAGATGAACCCGTAATCGAGCAATTTAGATTGTATTTGATTAATTTAGCCGAGGGAGATTGGGGTGAGTCTACAACCTACAATAGACCTACTTCCGATGTCGTCAGAGACGCCGCTCCAGTGACCTTGGAAATGGCACTTTTTGCCTTATTGATGGCTTACCCTATCGGAATTACACTTGGTATTCTTAGCGCTGTTTGGCAAGATCAAGTATTCGATCATATCTCTCGATTCTTAGCTATCGCGTTTGTCTCCCTACCTATATTTTGGTTGGCAATGATGCTTCAGTTGGTCTTTGGTACAGGGACTGATGTAGGTGGAATATGCGACCCTATTTTCGGTACTGAAGGCGGATGTTTCCCTATTTATGGAAGGCATGATGCGGCTCTAACATATCCTGACAGATCCTCTAGCCTATGTGATACAGCCATAACTGGCATTGCATGTTACCCCTCTTGGTATCCATCAGGTGGTACTGGATTCCACCTAGTTGACAGTTGGTTCGTTACAGATGAAGCCCTGGATAACATAAATCCAGAATATGCTTCGAACTACAAATTATTCGATGACACCTTAGTTCATCTAATCCTACCTTCATTCACTTTAGGAATTGCCAGTGCTGGCTCACTGCTACGATATATGCGAGCAAGTTTGTTGGAGGTAATGAACGAGGATTATGTCCGTACAGCCAGAGCCAAAGGGCTCTCTGAATCTCGTGTTATTATCGTCCATGCATGTAGAAATGCGTTGGTTCCAATTTTGACAATTCTCGGTTTCTCGATAGGTGGTGCGATAGGTGGTGCTGTACTCACTGAATCGATATTCGCATTCTACGGAATGGGTAATGTGGCGGTTGATGCAATAATCAATCTAGATTACTCGGTTCTTATGGGAGTGACTCTAATCACTGCTATTATCTTCCTAATGTCAAATTTGATTGTAGATATTCTGTATGGCGTTGTTGATCCAAGGGTGAGACTAGAATGAGTTGGGAAGACGGCGTTGAAGAAAGGGCTGAAAGCCTACGTCGGATTAGGGAGAGTGCTGCTCAAGCTAGGTATGATTTCAAGCGTGGATGGAAAATTTATCGAAGATCATTATTGGCAGTTATTGGCTTATTGATGGTCATTTCAATTTCGGTGGTATCCCTCTTTGCTGATGATATCGCCGTCGAACATCCAGGTAGAAATTTGCAGGATACAAGAGATGTCTGGCATATTGATTACGAGCCAAGGAAGGCTGCTCCATTCTCAGACGAATGTGATACCCGCTACCAGAAGGTGTCCCTCACTACACTTAGGCGCTGGGATGCGAATGGAACTAATGCACTAAGCCCTACTAGGGTCGCTGATAACAACTCCTTCTATGAGGACATACTTGTAGTGACTGAGTTTATTGAATTACAAGATCGATATGGAGTAACACTTGCAAGTGATTTAGTCACACTTGAAACCTCAAACAATAGTTATTTCTGGATATCAGATGAGTTGATGGAAAATAATTCTTTGACTCAAATTAGACTGATTTACAAATTCGAAAATGATGCTATGCACCACTGGTGGTTGCCAGATGGTTATGATGTGTGTATTTTCGGAACCAACGACGAAGGTCAAGACCTTTTCAGTAAGATTCTCTATGGTTCTAGAGTTTCGTTAACGATAGGATTCACTGTTGCAACACTAACGGTAATTATTGGAACAATCATCGGTAGTATAAGTGGCTATTTCGGAGGTAGAACAGACGAGGTAATTATGAGAATTACAGATATCTTCTTCGCAGTACCGGGTCTAATTTTGGCATTGGCTTTCGTCGCCGCCTTACAAGCGATAGATGATTTCACTCTACCCTTATGGTTTGCATTCTTACTTCCATTATCTGGATTATGTATCTATTTCAGATCTACTATTTTCGATTCAATAATGCCTGGTGAAACATCATTCCCAGAAAGAAATCTCCCAATGAGAGTTATTGTTGTTGTTTCGCTTGTTGTTCTACTTGCATTAGGAGGTCCATGGAAAGATTTCTTCGAACTAGCCGATTCAAGTGGATGGAGAATATTTGCTAGCCTCATAGGCCTAATGATAGTGGGTGGAATATTTATTCTCGATCGTAGATTAATGGATGACATATCTCTCGACGGGGTAGGCAGTAGAACAATAAATTCTCTTGATTGGAGAAATCCATATCGGTATCTCACGTTCAGAACTCTCGTAATTTTCATAGCTTCAATAGCTCTGTTTACTTGGTCAGGAGATGGTGATAATGAAATCACCGTCATCGATAATTTCGATCGACTATGGAAAATTCAGATTGCTCTAGTATTTACTGGATGGCCAGGCTATGCGAGATTAATTCGTGGCCAAGTATTGTATGTCAAAGAAATGACATTCGTTGAGGCCGCAAGAAGCGTAGGAGCACCTTCAGGTCGAATAATGTTCAGGCATATTTTACCAAATGCCTGGGCACCACTATTGGTTGCCTTCACTTTAGATATCGGGGGTACTATCCTTTCAGCATCTGGGCTTTCATTTATTGGTCTTGGAGCAGAACCGGGTGCAGCCGAATGGGGTAAATTAGTCTCCGATGGTAGAGCACATTTCCCTCAAGATTACTGGTTGGTATTATTCCCCGGACTTGCCATCGCCTACACAACATTAGGATTCAACTTACTTGGTGATGGCTTACGAGATGTGGTAGATCCAAAGAACAGGAGGTGAAAGTATGTCGAAACTATTGGATATCCAAGGACTTAGGGTTCATTTCGATACTCTTGATGGCCCTGTTGAGGCATTACATTCGGTTTCACTTTCCGTGAATGAAGGAGAAATAATGGGTGTAGTGGGCGAATCTGGTTGTGGTAAGTCGGTCACTTCATTGGTTACTATCGGTTTGGCGACCTGTGATGTTGATGATGGAAGCATCACCTTTGACGGTGACGAATTAATTCAAAAAACACCTCAAACAACGGAAAGAACACTCTCGTTTTTGAAGTATTTTAGTTCGTTTTTCACTTTGGGATTAATTCTATCTTTATTCTGGACGTTCTTAGAACCAATACAAGGGTTACAAATATCTGCTGTGATGCTAACTGCATTTTCAATCTGCTTCGTCTCAACACGTATTCTAGATGCTCCAAGAAGTAAGCATGAGAAATTTATGCGCTCAATTAGAGGCAATAAAATATCGATGATTTTCCAAGAACCGATGACTGCATTGAATCCCTTGTATACCGTCGAAAAGCAAGTCGCAGAAGTACTGAAGCAACACAATAGGCTCGACGAAGAGGATGCCAATACAGCGATAAAAATCGGGAAAGCGATAATTAGTCCTGCCGAAATGATAGTGGATTTTTTCCGTAATGATTGGAAGGGAGCTTTACCCATCATCATATCTTTCCTAGTAATCTTAGCAATTCATCAAACCGACAACGCTGATTTAATACTTGGATTAATTGTAAACAAATACGTAGGAATAGTATTCTTAGCCTTGATATTACATCTAATTTTCTCGAATATATTTACAGGTAACACTGAGTTCACTGAAACCACCCTAATAGAGCCCATAGGGATGGAACCAGTAACAATCCCATCAGGAATTCGATTGGCAAATAACTGGGTGCATTCCAATTTTGCATTTATTCTTGTATCTTGGTTTGTTATTATTGTTCTGTTGTGGATTCCGTATGGTGTGCTAATGACAATAATACTGAGTGTTGCCATACTGACAATCCCTCCAATCCAAATTTCTAATTATTTTAGGCTCGATTCTGCACATACACGACAAGTAGTTAAAATCCTCAAAGAGGTCAAAATCCCTAACCCGGAATCTGTTGTTAAGATGTATCCACACGAACTATCTGGTGGAATGCGACAGCGGGTAATGATTGCAATGATGATGGCTTGTGAACCTAAGTTACTGATTGCTGACGAACCTACTACCGCACTTGATGTAACAATACAGGCTCAAATTCTGAAATTAATGAAGGATCTCAGAGATCGAGAAGGAACTGCAATCATGATGATTACTCACGATTTGGGTGTAATTGCAGAAACATGTGATACTGTAACAGTCATGTATGCAGGCCGTGTTGTTGAGACTGCATCCGTCACAGAATTATTTGCAAATCCAAAACATGCATACACTAGAGGATTAATTGCATGCACACCTAGCCTTTCGTCTGAAAGGAAGTCGATACTTCCTGCGATTCCGGGTCAGGTAGCAAATCCTTCAGATTTTGTAGAAGGATGTAGATTCTGTCAACGAATGGAAAGAACTGGTGAAACGTTGCTAAAGATCCCTGATTACAAAGAAATCAGTTCAGGTCATTGGGTGGAAATGTGTCCTATTTGCTTGGATGAAAATGAAGATAGGTGGGAGTGAACAATGTCTGACCAAGAGGAAATACTCATCGAGGCAAAAAACCTGAAGAAATATTTCCCTATTAAATCGGGTATGTTTTCTTCGGCAAAAGCTCATGTTAGGGCTGTTGACGGTGTGAATTTCACAATCAAAAGAGGAGAGGTCTTTGGCGTGGTTGGAGAATCGGGCTGTGGTAAAACAACCCTTGGCCGTTTGATTTTACGATTGATACCAATTACAGAGGGAACGATCCATTATTCGGGTTCCAATATCCAGAACATGAAAAATACTGAGTTACGCAGGAAGATGCAAATTGTATTCCAAGACCCCGGCGGCTCAATGAATCCTAGAATGTCAGTACGTTCCATAATTGGTGAACCCTTGATTGTTAATGGATTAGCAGATGGGGCCGAGTTGACCAAGAAAGTAGGCGATTTGCTCGAAATCGTTGGTTTGAAATCTAATCATATGACACGTTTTCCTCATGAGTTTTCGGGAGGGCAGAAACAGCGAATTGCTCTTGCTAGGGCACTTTCTTTGGACCCTGAATTTATCCTTCTGGACGAGCCAACTAGCGCACTCGATGTCAGTGTTCAGGCTCAAGTTCTGAATTTACTACAAGCGATACAAAAGGAGAGGTCGCTAACTTTTGTATTCATAGCCCACGATCTTGCTGTTGTACGTCATATTTCAGATAGAGTTGCAGTGATGTACCTTGGAAAGATAGTAGAGATGGCGGATGCAGATGAAATTTACAACAATCCTAAGCATGCATATACAAAAGCACTAATTTCTGCAATACCCAAACCAGACCCAAGTTCAGTAGTCGATAGGGAGGTGCTCAGCGGAGACGTTCCTTCTCCAGTTAATCCTCCACCAGGGTGTGCATTTGGTCACAGAGTAAATCACCCAAAATATCCTGATAGTATCGATTTAGATTTATCTCTAGTCGAAGCCGCACCTAATCATTGGGTCCAACCATGCCCATGTTGCACCGAAATATGAACAAAATCACTTTGCGTTGAATCTGTTCCGCCATTTGTGGAAGAGAGTCCGGAAGATGCTGACTTGTTTATTGACAAGCAACAGGAATCAGAAGCGGCATTTTGGCGCATAAAAAAAGCCATGGATGATTGGCGAGATGACAGAATTAAGCGTGTTATGGCTCAAGAGGGAGAGAGTATATTTCGTACACTGGGGCGTGTTCTGTACATTATTTCATGCATAATATTCGACGGTTTAATTCTCATCGAATTACCAATTTACATGGGTCGCTCAGCAGCCGCTTGGACAATTTACATACTTCTTTTGATATTTGCAGTCAGGCTGCAGTATGAATGTTACAAGAAATGGTTTGAAGTTGATGTTAGTCAGATTGAGTTCGAGAATCCTTGATTGGAAATAAGTCAGTGTCAATCCTCTCGAACCTTCTGAAAGAGGGGACGATTAAGCCCGCCATCGTTGTGAGAACCATTACAGAGACCGCTAGTGCAAAGGTAGTCAGAACGTTGGTAGTCTCAATCATCCAACCACCCATTAGAGGTGCAAACGGAATGAAAATTAGAGAACCAATCGCATCAAGGGAATTGACTCTCCCCCTCAGGTGTTGGTCCACACTATCCGACATAGTAGTTCTCCAAATCACTCCGAGGGTCCCTCCTAGAATACCCTCGATAAGAACGAATACTAGTATCAACAAGAATGGTATCGGCATCGCCCACATCAGCATACACCATGCGATGCCACCTATCAGCACGTAGAATACTAGACCCCTGGTTTTTTGCGGTATGGGTCTGATGCCAGCTAACAATGAACCAATCATCGCACCCCCTGCACCAACCGCGCCGAAGATTCCGAATTCCTTTGCCCCAAGCCCTTTGTTCTCAACTATGAACGGAATTCCGATTTCTATCGCCGAGTCACCGATATGCCAAATCATGAACATAGCGATTCCAGCAAATAGCCATGGCTGAGTTTTGACAAAAGCCCACGCTTCGGCCACTTCTTCCTTCAGACTCTCAGCATCGCTTTCCCTCTGAATAGGTACTTCTGATATAGTCCACAAAACCGCTCCACTAAAGAGGAAGGTTAGTACATCAAGGAACAGGCATACCTCAATCCCCCACCGTTCTACTGTGAACCCTCCAATGAGAGGGCCCAACATCCAAGCTAGTGTCATGGCAACTCCTCTAAGGGCGTTAGCTTGAGGTAGAATTTCTTCTTCAACTAGGTCAGGCACTAAGGCCCCAATGGCAGGAATCGAGAAGGCACCGGCACCTCCGGTAAGGAAGGTGATTACGAGTAGAGTATTGATCACATCGAAGCCAGCCATCAATGCAAACATCGCTAATGCGACTAGTACCGCTTGGGATAAATCTGAGATGAGAGCAACAGTTCTTCGAGGCATCCTGTCTACTACCATACCCCCGTAAAGAAGTAAAGGAAGGTGTCCCAGAAAGTAGGCAGTGAATACCATTCCATAGGCCTTGGGGCCACCAACTTCGGCAATGGTCCATCCCATGCCAATGATGAATATCGAACTCCCTAGCATATTGACGCCGTTTCCGATCAATAAACGGCGAAAATCCGGTATCTTCCATGCATTGGCTAAACTCACAACAAAACGCGTAAAAAGACACATTTCAATCTGCTTACTACTAGCCGAGTAAGAATACAATATGTCAATCGTTATTCGTTTGTCAATAAGAAGTGTTTTTTAGAAATAATTATTGTTCAATCAAACCATTTTTTATACTATACTTATTCAATCGTATAATTTATGGGTATTATGTTATGATATTGATAAATAATTATTCGATATATTGAACACATCGTGAAATATATTAACCGTAGATTATTCGATATCTCCTATGGACGTTAAGGCCAAACTTGAGTACATCTGGTTAGATGGATATGAACCGACACAGAACATGCGAAGTAAGACACTAATCAGGAATAATTTCTCGGGTAATGTTGAGGACTGTCCGATGTGGTCCTTTGATGGTTCTTCTACAAAGCAAGCCGACGGCGGAGATTCAGATTGTTTGCTAAAGCCCGTAATGATATTCCGTGATCCTCAAAGAATAAATGGTTATCTTGTAATGTGTGAAGTCTTGAACGCCGATGGAACTCCACATGCCAGTAACGGTCGCGCTACAATTGAAGAAGATGATGACGATTTTTGGTTTGGATATGAGCAAGAATATTTCATCATGGATGTTGAAACTCAACTTCCTTTGGGGTTCCCAGTAGGAGGCTATCCTGGCCCTCAGGGTCTTTACTACTGTTCTGTCGGCGGTAAGAACACCCACGGTAGAGATCTCGTCGAAGAGCACGCTGATTTGTGTATAGAAGCGGGAATTAACTATGAGGGAATCAACCAAGAAGTGGCATGTGGTCAATGGGAGTTCCAAATTTTTGCTAAGGGTGCAAAGAGAGCCGGAGACGAACTTTGGGTCGCACGATATCTTTTGGATAGATGTACTGAAAAATATGGTTACTACATTGAATACCACCCCAAGCCGATCAAGGGTGATTGGAATGGTTCTGGAATGCATGTAAATTTCAGTGATGGAAGAATGCGAGATGAGGGTGGAGAGAAGTTATTCACAGATATTTGTGAAGCGTTCGGTAGAAATATCGATGCTCATATGTCAGTATATGGTGCACACAATGAGCAAAGGCTCACAGGACTTCATGAGACGCAGTCAATTGACCAATTTTCGTATGGGGTCTCAGATCGAGGCGCCTCAATTCGAATCCCAATCGGTACAATTGAAGATGGTTGGAAGGGTCGTTTAGAGGACCGTAGACCAGCCTCTAATGCCGACCCCTACAAGATTGGCGCAGTCGTGATCACTACCACTAAGTCATCTTACTAGATAGCATTCTAGCTACCTCGTCAGCACAACCCCAGGAAAGGGTCACTCCTGCCCCTCCGTGTCCATAATTATGTATTATCAAGGTGCCATTTACGATTTCAGATTCTAGACGAACTTCACTTCTTGAAGGGCGAAGTCCCACAGATTCCCCGATAATCTTGCTACGGTCAAGTTCCGGCCAAACAGATTCACATTTTTGTAGGATTGTTTCACGGTCTGAATCACGTAATTCAAGGCTCCAGTCATCACTTTGAGCAGTTCCTCCAAGTACTGTACAATCTCTCCTAGGTATTGTATAGGTCAAGGTCTCCGGTTGTTGGTCAAACCGTCCAAATCCAGGATCTTGGTTAATGTAGATAATTTGGCCTCGAACTGGTTTTACCTCCGTATCTTGACATAGTTCTCTCGCACCTATTCCGCTACAATTCACGATAACTTCTGCAGAAATTGTGGTTAAATCATCTACTACATTTTCTTCGATTATTCCGCCTAAATCACGAGTACGTTGTAATAGCCAAGGCATGTAGTGATGCATTTCTATGATTGGTGATTCAAACTCCCATCCAAAAATCCAACCTTCAGGAATTTCGCTTGAGTCTAGTACTCGAAAGTGAGTAATATCATCTCTCCAACCTGGAAGTTCCACAACTTCACGCAGATATTCCCTACCAAATCTCATCGTAATTCCTGAATTAGGTTCGTCTTCCCCCAATCTCATCAATTCAGTATAAGTTTCAGCCGCCCATCGATCGGTTTTTTCAACAGGGTGCGCTAAAAATGGATACCACAATGCTGCAGCAGTATCTGAAACTAAATCCGGTGAAAATTCCCTAGCCATAACTAGAACATTATGTCCGGCCTCTAACAACCTGATTGCAGATGACAGGCCGGATACACCAGCTCCAATCACCACGCAATCCATATCTCTCCGCAGTTGAACAAACACTTCACATCAACGGTGCATAAGTGTCTTGAGAGACGCCATTATGTCGAGTCTAGTCGATAGTATGCCGAAGGTCAGAAAACCCAAGGGTGGATGGTATATCCCTCGCAAAAAAAAGCGCCAAACAGGACCTAGAGTAGCGCCTAGTGAAAAGGGTCTTCCCCCCTGTCCTGCATGTGGGGAGTGGTCGATGCAGAAGGATAACGATCGAGTTGAGTTGTATTGTGGTGCTTGCGGTGCAATCATGGGTTCAGGCTAGAGATTAGGGCTGAACCTCATATGGGACGCCACCTACCGAGTCTTGTCGCTGTGATGAGGAACCGCACCGGATGCCTTGGGCGTCGCGAGTGATGGGCGATCTGAGCGGCACTAGGGTGATTCCATGTCTAGGATAGTCACAGATGCAACTGGCAAGAGGTATTTGCTTGAAGATCCAGTACCTCTCACCCAAGCACCCGGGAACATACAATTGGCGACAAAAAGCAAGCCATGGAAGAATTACTGGAGAATGCTGGGAACTGTGATTCTTGCGTTTATTCTGATTTTGTTCGGCCTTACCTTTGTTATTGATGGTTTAATTAATCGAAATTTAGTTATTACCGGTCTAGGGGCTATTTGTTCCCTAATACCTCTTCCTTTCCTATTTATGCTGCATAGACCTAAGTTAGTTCATGTTAGGATGGCAACACCAGACCCTTCGGGAAAAAATCATCACCCCCTACCTGAAGGAGGTTCCCTCAAGACTCCTCAAAGAACAATCTTCCAGCGTTTTGTAATTCCAGATGATTCAGTCATCGATATGCCACCACTAGGTCAGGTTTGGGGTGCTTTTGTTGGAACATTGGTAATTGGAGTTATATTTTCTATTCCACTGATTCTATCATTTGCATCGGGAGATGAGGATTTCGTTTTCACTGTCTATTTCCTTTCTTTCATTCCCGTTCTACTTCTTTCTATAGCGGCATTTTCTATACCTGTATTTGCTTGGTGGGCGACCTCCTCGAAAATAATTGGTTTACCAACTAGGAGAAGAGACGCCGAATCCTGGATGATTGCTGGCATGGCGTCGGCCTTCCCAGCGGTAATTGTAAACAGTTTCATTTTCCCCTTTATTCTTCCAAGTGGTCTTTCTGAATCTACAGTAATGGATTTGGGCGCCGTAATTAGTGCACCTGTAGGTGAAGAAATTTTTAAATTTCTAGCAGTATGCTTGTTTTTACCTTCCATAAAAAATGCTAGAAAAGGTTTCCAAATAGGATTTACAGTAGGTCTTGGTTTCGCATTAATAGAGAATTTAATGTATATTTTAAGCAGTACAATTTTTGGCGGCGCAATAGGTCTAACTTTGACAACTCTAGTTAGAGGAATTGGTTCGATTCCTTTACACGGATTACTGACAGGAATTTCAGGATTCGGAATAGGTTATTTCTCCCAAGACACTGATGCAGATAAGCGAATGAAATGGTTGATTAATCGATTTACTATTAACTCGGTTGACTTTGCAGAAAATCTAGGCTTCGACATAGATGGTGACGGAGACTATTCAGGATTTGATGAATTTAGACCGACCTTTGAAGAAATCATGGCAAAAGACGAGGTCGAGTCTAATTGGAAATTAATCGATACTAAAACAGGTAATCCAATCGATGCCGCAGGTGTAGAGGTGATAGAAGTCAGCGATGCATTAGTCACGTCGTGGGATGCTGCAAATCTAAGGAAAGAAGATGGATTCAGAATAGTACCTCCCAAGAATGTTCTAGCCTGCTTAGGTATCGCTATCGGAGGACATGCATTTTGGAACGGAACTTCAGTTATGATGTCGGACTCAGTTATTATTAGTCTAGGTTCAACTACAATACTGATTGTTGTATTACTAATTCTCGCACGTGGTATATTGAAGGGGGTACGTTCTCTACCTGCGGCATAAGTCGCATTAGGGAATCCTTCATCACCCTCTGACGTCGTAATGGTAGGGTAGGACATGGACCCCACAAGTGACCAGATGATTTCTGTCGGACTAGTATCCGGCTTGCTGATGCTGTCTGCGGTATGTGGAATGCTCAATAGAACTGGTTTAATTGCCGCTACAATTGTAGGTCTCACAGTATCTTTGTTTGGTCATTGGACGTGGTTAGCAATTCTAATTTCATTCCTTGCAGTTGGCTCATTAGCTACCTTGTGGAAGTATGAAGAAAAGGCTGCTTTGAGATTAGCAGAGGAGAACAAAGGAGCTCGTGGTTGGCGGAATGTAATGGCCAATGGTGGCGTGGCTTCACTAGTCGCAATCGCGAATTTCGCACTTGATCAACCAGAGTGGGCTTACTTGGCGGCTTGCGCATCAATTTCTGTAGCCGCCTCCGACACCTTAGCGTCGGAAATAGGTAGTCTAGACTCTAGAACTAGAAGCATCATCAATCTAGAAGCCGTGCCTGCAGGAACCAATGGGGGTATGTCATTGACTGGTACATTTGCAGCATTAGGTGGTGCACTACTGATTGCATTATTGTCGGTCAGTCTTGCTTCAATTACCGATGTTGAAATCCCTCTATTGACTATGATGGTAGTTGTTACATCAATCGGTTGGCTTGGTTGCCAAGTCGACTCCATTTTAGGAGCCTTATTTGAGAATAAAGGCCTAATCGGAAAGCACACAGTAAACTTCCTTGCAACACTATCTGGTGCGTTAATGGCTATATTTTTCCATATCCGCTTCCTCTAAGAGGAAGCGTGTTCTAAACCCAAATAATCCGCTTAAGTCGAATACAGAGAAGCGCGAGGTTTGAATGCCAGTCCAATGAGGGGTCCAGTGAGAGGTGTAACCGTTGTTCAGGTCAAGGGCGCTCACAACAGCAATTATTTTGCTTCTTGTGGGGACATTCGTCGCTAGCACAACTAGTGCCCAAGATGCAGAGGAATTTGGTCCAGGACTAGAAATCAGTATCCCCCAAAATCACAATATTTTCCTTCACGGCACAGAAGAGATACCAGAACTTCGCAGAGATTGGCCTATACTCACAGGAATACCCGGGGGTTCAGCTAGTTTCTCCAAAACAACAGGAGCACCTCAAAATCTTGTAGATGTTCAAGGAATACCCATCGTAGAGGCGCTTTCACTAAATGGTACAGTCACGGTTGAATTGTATGCTTCATTGGAGGCAAAATCTCCAGTATGCAGGCAAACCAATGTAATTCCAGGTTCCCCAGCGGGTGCCACAACTCAATTCTATGTCACCCTACGTTGGGGTTCTTTCACCCTCATCAATGGTATGGCAACGAATGTTGTAACCATGGAAGAATCCTACACGCAATCTCATATTTTCCAAGTTGAGGTGCCTGTTGATGATGTGGCTTTAGGGCCAGGGGATGCTTTGTCTCTACAAATTTCCGTTCAACATGATTGTGTTCAACCGGGCTCATTGTGGTGGGGTACCTATGATGCAAAAAGTGGAATCACATTTTCGGGGGACTTGATTGACCCAAAATTAGATCAGGTCACAGATTCAAATCGAATAACTAGAATTGAGTTTACACCCATTTCTCCTTGGGGTCCTTCGGATTTTTCACAACAAGTAATCGAAGTCGTAGGTCCTATGGATAGTTACGAATCTATGGTTCATGGATTCGGTCAAGAGGATCAAAGATTGGAGCACTTCGAGTCACCTCATTCCTTTAGGGTAGGTGAAGCAAATAGGACCGTTCTTACTTGGTCTACATCAAAATCCTTGGAACCCGGATTGTACATGATTGATGGTTGTTTCAAACTTCAAGACCAAGACCCCGCTGAACCTTGTGATGTGATTGGTGTATTGAAATTCGAAGTAAAGGAAGACCCTCAGGCCCTATTGAGTGGAACATGGGTAGCGATAATGATTCCACTTGGAGTCATTACTTGGCTAGGTGCTTCAATGAGGGAGGCTATGTTGCCTCTTCCCGCTTATGCAGTGATTATTGTCCTCGCCATAGCGAGTATCGGTCCAGCGACCCATTTGCCAGACATTGATGCGAACTCACCGCGTTCCGATGGTGCCGCACCATCATTCACTCTACTGGAACATGGTGGCGAGGGGTCTGTATCTTTGTTTGAATTACTATCAGATTCCGACGCTGTTGTTGTTGGTATGTACGTACCCGGTTCTGCTAATGCAAACCGGCAAGCAAATGATTTCCAAATGGCTGATGCATTAATTGACAGAGATGTTTCCTTCGTTCAAATTGCTACTGGAAAGGGAGTCAGGGCGGTTGATTTAGACTCCCATTCGGAAATAATAAACGGATCTTGGCCATTATTGATGGACAATGCCGATGCTAGCGTTGGTAAGTCCTTCCCCAGTGGAGCGAGCGATGCAGTGATTATTATCGATGCAGCAGGGTTCATCACAGATTGGTCACCTGGAACTTACTCAAGTTCGGAGATTGCAGACGCTGTTGACGAAGCAACGAAGGGTTCCGGACATACTGTATTTGATCCACTAACCTTGCTTTGGGGTACGGCCTTACTTCCGTTGTTCGTTCTCGCAATGCCACGAGAGAGGAAATATCAGCAACCGGATGAAGTTCTTCTACCTGGCTCGGGTATATTGTTAACATTGCTTGCAGCAGGTGTTGGATTTTCTCTATGGGCAATACCGATTTCATTGATGGCCGCTGGAGGCTTAGGTGCTTGGTGGATTTGGATTGAGTTGGTACTTGCTCTAATTCTAACCTACCATGGTTTGCGAACCCTAACTAGCGGCAGAATTCCTGAGGTCGATTGGATTTCCAACAAGATTCATTCTAGTCTGCCAGAGCAGTATAGGGATTGGAGAAAGGCCTCATCTTTTAGCGACGACGTCCATCTAGGAATCTGGGTGGCTTGGTTGATTTGGTTACGAACTCCTGATTTGGTAGCTCAGGGAGTAGGGGCAGTAGCACGTACTGGTATTCTTGGAATTATTCTCTCTGTATGCATTTTACTGGGGCTAATTATTGCGTCAGGTCTGACTGTAGTAATCGCTCGTGCAATAATCGGAGTAACTGGCCCAATTCCTAGAACGCTAGGTAGCTTGAGTGTAGGAATTCGCCCGAGAGCATGGGGTCTAGCGAGTGCAATATTGGGGTCCTGGTTACTTATCAGTCTACTAGTTGGTCCGGTATTTGGTAATTTTTGATTTCGAATAATCAACTCTTTCTAAACTAACCAACCGAGAGCATCATAAGAGTGTAGCCACTCGTCTAATCACAGATTGGGGGTATAGTATAGCCCGGTATTATTACCGGCTCCAGACCGGTGGAGGGGGGTTCAAATCCCTCTGCCCCCACCATAAAACTCATCGTGGTCATACCTAATATCTTCAGATTCATTATGTGGTGGGATTGATGAAGTACGGCCGTTCGTCCTCGCTCAATGGACAATAGGTCGATTGCAGTAGCAATGGTGCTTATCCTATTGTCACCACTTGCTGGAAGTATTGCGGTCCCTAGTGCAAATTCTAATTATGCTCCCTTGGTCTCAACAGGATTTCAGTTAATTGAGGAAGGACAGACAACTGAAATCCCTATTCAGGAGCCAATTTGGTGGGATTCTGATCTAAATTGGTGGGAACACACTTCATTAGATTCAGATCGTAATGGAATACATGACTCATTACAAACGGAAATTGGCCTTGTCAATGTAGGCATATCTTATTCGCGTGATGTTACAAATTTGGACAAAAAATCATTGGAAGATTTGGGTTTTGATATCCACATTGAGTTACCAATTGTGGACGCGTTATTACTTGGGGATGTTGACGCGAGTAAGATTTGGGAATTAGCCGAATTAGATGGTGTGGTTATGGTAGAGCGATACGGCTCGTTGGTCTTCTTCGGAGATATCCAAACCCTGGCCGTAAAAGCCAAGAATTCTTCAGAATATCCGGTTGCAGCATGGGACTTTGGAGTAACCGGTAAAGGAATTAATATCGCAATGGTAGATACCGGTGTCGACAATGAACATCCTGGGCTTAATACGAAATTTGTAGCAGGATATGATGCTGTTTGTTTCGTACATTCAGACCCACAGTGTATACTTGCAGGAGGTCGCGAGGATGACGGGTCATTCGATCCTGATGACGGTAACCAACATGGCACTGCTTGTATGGGGATGGCTAGCGCAACTGGTATCGAAGCCGATGGCTCTCAATCTGAATTCTATGGTTCAGCACCAGATGCTGGTTTAGTGGACGTACGAATAGGGACCGATGTTGGTGCAGGACCATTTGAAAATTATCTTCTGGAACAGGAGTTTTACGAATCAGCAATGAACGGACTACAATGGATTATCGATCATCGAGACGATGCTTGGCCTGGGGTTGAAGAAGAAAGTCACGGGATTGATATCATATCTCTCTCATGGGGAATAACTAGCCACGAGAATGGAGGTTCAGATGGAACTGACAT
>CESQ01179547.1_pt1 | contig 22682 bp, 24 predicted proteins | sample 361401 | NCBI WGS metagenome assembly CESQ01 (sample SAMEA2622119, study PRJEB7988) | marine metagenome | isolation source: saline water (ENVO:00002010), including | reverse complement strand
TATCTTACAAAGTTATTTTTTTGCTTTCAATTTATTAATCATATAGATGGAAAATGCTTATTAAGCTGTTTTGACATATCCCTGTCGAACTAATTCATCAAACAAAATGGCACCTTTAGCTTTAGATCCTAAAGATGGAGGTGAGAGTTTATCTAAGACAGAAGCCAAGCAAGTTATCCAAAAACTACCTTCACAAACAAGTGCAGCTTCACAAATATGTTTTGGAGCAATGTGGAGACAACCTTCAGTTCCAGAAACTTTAATACTTTCGATTTGAGTATCCAACTCTATATCCAGCATCTGTAATTCATCCTTTGATATCTCAGTGCCTGAGGAATAGAATTCGAGCAACAGTTGATAATTCATTTCTTATTCTTCTTTGTTTTATTCTCAAAGCCATACATAATTAGAAAACAAGTTACCATTTAACTTGTTTTCTCTTGCCATTATTTAACAAAATTATTAAATACGATGGATAAACAAAGTTAAAAATACCAGTTAATTTGAAATTGATATGTAACTAAATAGGAGGATGGACCTGAATTTTCATACTCATAACTAAAACCACCGGACCAATTATTACCTCTAAAAAATTCAAAACCCAAATTAGTATTCCAATGTTCATCACTTACATTTTCGATAATCAATCTATAATTATTTAAGTCTCCTACATAGTTCATGTCTACGACTGAATTGTCAGTGAAATCATAACCATATTCAAAACCCCAAAAAGGTTTAATTTTAAACTTATTGAATTGAATCTCATTATCGATATTTAAACCCACTGAAACATCCTTACGATTAACAAATTGATCTTTAAATGTCAAAGAAAGGCTACTACCCGACTCCGAAAACTTATTGAAATTAATATGAGCTAAATCTAAGCGACCGTAAGGTGTGACTTGGAAATTATCTTTAATAAGAGTTTTACCCAGTATCTTTGCAGAACCAAATATCATATTTACTTCTCTATTACCTTTATGAGTTATGGAATTATCAATTCTTTTAATATCCATATTCATTCTGCCTACTCCAATCTGTGTTTCTAAAGGTATTAGATTTCTCATATGATTTGATGAATAGACACTGAGACTTAAATTTTTAGAATCAATTCCGCTCCCGATATTACCTACATTAATATCATCTTCACCATAAGTAATTCCTATGCCAAATAAATCATTTTCTCTAAATGGTCGATCAACCCCCAAAGTTATATATTTACTATTTGACTCTTGTTTAGATGTACTCGATGTACTATCAGCCTCGCCAACGAGAATCTGACCATTACTCCAAAACGACCAATCACCTACTAACTCTCCTCCTGTTGGGTTGAGGTTTGGAACAAATGTTTTATCTCGTAATTCAGCCATAGCTACATTAATTGAGTTGTTCATCAAATTATTGACAACCTGATCTGATTCATTATTAAGTCTTTCGTTCGACCAATTTGCTATCGACCAATTTTCTATGTCTTTAATTCCAAAATCTTTTAATCTTTTTGAGGAATTATTGAAAGCTTTATCAACTAATGGGTTAGCAAAAGAAATATTAATACCTTGATGTGATCTCTTTCTTGACTTATTATTTCTCCTCAGCCACTCTAAACGTCTATCAACGGAATTTACGCTTGCTTTATTGAATCGTATTGCTGCTTGAGTCCATGCGTCTGCTAAACCCACAACATCAGCTTTTGTCGTCGGATCAAAAGCGGGATCAATAGGAATATGGTTATTAATTACACCATTTGAAGTGCTTGCGGCTTCATTAGTAAAAACGAATGAGAAAGCAAGGTAATAAGTAGTATCTTGATCTGAGGCTGGGGCTGTTTCCTGAGATTGTATTTCTTCAACTGATCCTCCCAATTGAGATGAATAGGTATCTGTTTCCGCAGGAATTTGAGTACTTTGGAATCTATAAGCAGTCGGAGGATTCACTTCAATTGTGTATATTCCATCAGCAGCGGAATCTGCTTTAAAAACGAAACTGTATTCACCATCTGAGCCTGTTGTTTGAATATTTTCGCCCCCACTTTCATCAAGCCAATCGTTATTTATTAGTTCTCCATTAAATAGAAGCTTGACTACAGCCCCAGAGATAGGTTCGCGTGTACTCGCATCATAAATAACTCCAGCAGGATCAATTAATAGTCCATCTATATCCGTATGAAACTCGCAAGCTGCTGTTATGTGAATATTTTTTACCCACCTTCCAGAGTTAACTAAAGAAGCGCTAGTTGGAATAGCTACCGCTGCCCTAGTTGAGAGGCTACCATTAGAATTATTATTAGGTTTTACAAACTCAACATGATAAGTTCCAGTTTCAGTAGGGTAATAATAATAAGAGCCAAAATCATCAGTGGTTAATGTTGTAATTAACGAATCCTCTTTATATATTTTTACGCTTGAACTTGCGACACCTTTACCCTTCCAATATTTAGCCTTTCCAGTTATGGCACCACAATTATTTGCAGAAACAGTTGTATAGGTATATGCATCTCTATCACTTATACCAGCAAATGATTTTGATGCCCCAACGTTATCAATTGCAGTAGCATCTATTAGCAGATAATATTTGGTAGAACTAATAACTAATGAATCTCCATCACTATCTAATAAATTCAACGTCAAATTAGTACCATTTATTAGAATATCCTCTTGATCAGTTGAATTGGCAACATTAAAAGCCCTAATGACAGAATCGTCGGAGTATTTTTTTAATGTTATGTTTCCTGTGCCAAGAGATATCCCCTCAGTAAATCTTATCGTTATCTTTGGATTTTCTGTCTCTAAATTCGTTGTTCCATTTGATGGAGTAGTAGCTTCAATATCTAACGCAGAATTGTTATCCCCTGTTGAGAACCAAGCACTTCCTGATTCTTGAAAACCAGCTTCAATTCCAGGGAAAGAGGTACCTAAAGAAGCAGATATAATACTCCCTGGTTTGATTATTATATAATACTTTGTATTATCAATAATTTTAGGTCCAATATTAATTGTGATTTTTCTTTTATCATCAGAAAATTCCACTTTTTGTGAATTCCTTAAATTATAAGTTGCAACTCTTTTGGTAGCGCTACCATTCATTTTCCATAAGACTATATTACTTTTTCTATTCTTTTCTTCAACTGCCATATTAAAATTCAGCTCCAAATTCTGATCATTTCCATGAGAGATATCAAAATCATTCGGAGTATAAGAATCTAATACTGGAATCAAGTTTATTGATGAGCACCCATTTAATCCCCAACATGGTTTCTTCCCTCCATTACTTATCAACTTAGGAGCAAAATGTTTTGGATTGTTTTTTATTTTGCGTACATCCCAACCAGATAGATCCTGATTAAAAACAGGATTACTCCTTAGAAATCTCTGCATTCGAGTAGCAGAAGTTACATTCCAATTAGAAATATCTTGGTTGAATTTCTGTGCGCTATGAAAAGTTCCTATAAAATTTTTAACCTTGGAAGTATCCCAAGAAGAAATATTGCCATTAAAAACTTTTGCGGCTCGAAACATATCTGCCATCTGAGTGACATTACCAACATTCCAACTATTTAATGATTGATTGAATCTTCTTGCTTCTCTAAACATACGGTTCATTTGTTGAACATTACTAACATCCCAATTATTAATATCTTGATTAAAAAATCTTGCATTTATAAACATTGCATTCATATGAGTAACTCTGCTCACATCCCAATTGCTAATATCTTGATTAAACCTCCTTGCATTAGCAAACATTTCCATCATATTTGTCCCATTACTAGTATCCCAATATCCAATATCTTGATTGAAAGTTCTTTTGCCTTTAAATAATTTAGAAAAATCAGTTATATTTCCTGTATATATATCACCAGCTCCTCCCTCTGCAAACGTATAACTTATAATATTTCCATTTTGATCTGGACCACTAACAGAATAGGTTCCAGCAGCAATCGCTGCATCAAGATTCACTCTGCTAACTATCAATTTCCCATTGCAAGATCCTGATGTCCCACGCTCACCAATATTCTGACAATTATCAGCAGAAGCCTTATTTGAAGAGAATAACAAGATGAAGAAGAATGTTTTCAGTAAAGCTCTATAAATTAAAAACTTCAATTTTTTTCTTTTATCTTTTATATCTATCTTCATCTTTGGTCTTGAATGTTTTGCATTTGATAATTATTAAAATTGTATCGTTTAAAAATTTTTTAGCTATTAAATATTTCGAATCCAATTTTGGATTAAACCCAAGTAGATCTCTAATATCTATTTGTCGTAGAGATTTCGCAAAGAAAGATAAAATTTTGAATATTTTCATTTATTTAGATATTTTAAATCGCTTAAACGCCTAATTACGCTTAAATAATTCAAGCTATGAGCAATTGATTACAATGATCTCAGTAGATCATAAAGCTGTGACAACATTCCTAAATTAATAGTTTGACTTGTAAAGAAAAGTTCAATCAGTAGATGTCTTCAAATAATTAAAAATATACTTAAAGGTTTAAACTCAACATTGTCCTTGTGAATTCCATTTAAAATAAAAAACGATTTAATTGAATTATTGATATGATAATTTTATGAAAAATAATCAAGAAAAAGTTCTGGTAACTGGAGCTTCAGGATATATTGCTCTTCATTGCCTTTTAGGATTATTAAACAAAGGATATAAAGTAAAGGGATCTCTGAGGAACTTAAATCGAAAGGATGAAGTAAAAAAATCATTAGGTGCAAACTTTAAAAATGAAAATCTTGAATTTTGCAAGTTGAACCTGCTTAATGATGAAGGTTGGGATGAAGCTGCTTCTGATTGTGATTATATTCTTCATATCGCTTCCCCATGTTGTATTGAAGAGCCAAAAAATGAAAAGGAAATTATTGAACCTGCAAAAGAAGGAACATTGAGGGCATTAAAGGCTGCGCATAAATCAAAAGTCAAGAAAGTAGTCTTAACTTCATCGATGGGTGCAATAGCATATGGTCATAATAAAAGTTGCTGTGATCAAACTGATTGGACTGATACATCAAAAAATGTAGGTGCGTATATAAAAAGTAAAACGATAGCTGAAAAAGCTGCATGGGATTTTGTTAATAATCAAAATGCTTCATTTAAAATGACTACAATTCATCCAGGAATGGTTTTTGGACCTTTACTAAGTAACGATATAGAGGGAATATCCGCGAGTTTGATTACAAAAATGATCAGGGGTAAATTCCCAGCATTACCAGATATCTATTTTACTGTTGTTGATGTAAGAGATGTAGCAGACTTACATGTGAAAGCATTAACTAATCTAGATAGTGATAATAAAAGAATAATTGCAACGTCTACAAAAGGTATTCCGTTCCTAGAAATTTCTAAAATTTTACGAACACTTGGATTTAATAAGTCTCCAAAAGATTTAGTTCCTAGCCAAGTGATAAATTCATTGGCAATGTTTAATAGAGATATGAAAAGTACTGCTTCTATGATTAAAAGAGGTTGCTATGGAGCTGACTTATCTCAAACTATTTCCATTTTTGAATGGGAGCCAATTCCTTTCGAAAAGACCATGAGAGATATGACTAACTCTTTGAATAAAATTTTAAATTAGACAGCTTCATATAAATATTTTATTAAAGAATTAATTTGGATATGAATGTTTTTTATTGATAGTGTCCAAGTGGTCCAGGTCCAGAACCAATTTTATAAGATTTAGCTAAAGACCTTTCAATGAAATTTTTTGCATTAATTATTGATTCTATTAAATTAAAACCTAATCCTACATAACTACAAATCGCAGCGCTCAATGTGCATCCGCTCCCATGTGTATTAGATGTATTAACAAATTTGTTGATGAACCAATGCCTTTTGCCTGTTTTATCAATATAAAAGTCCTTTCCTTTCAAATCATTTAATCCTCCACCTTTTATTAATACGGCTTTAGGGCCAAGTTTTAAAATATTAAGAGCAGATTTTTCAATATCACTTTCATCTTGTATGTGAACATCTGATAGTAAGTTAGCTTCAAAAATATTAGGAGTGACAATTTCGGCTTGTGGAAAAAGTAATTTTTTATAAGCATTAATTGCACTATCCTGAATCAACTTTGATCCAGTTCGAGAAACCATAACTGGATCAATAATTTTGGGAATAGTGTAATCCTTCAATTTTTTTGAAGACTTTACAATAATATCTTCATTTAATAGCATCCCGGTTTTCAAAGACTGAATATCAAAATCAGAAAATAAAGAATCAATCTGATTGATAATTGTATTATTTTGAACAGCTTCTACACAAGTTACTTCTATACTATTTTGAGCTGTAATACATGTAATTACAGTACAACCATGTACTTTAAGTGCCATAAAAGTCCTAAGATCAGCTTGAATTCCAGCACCTCCACCTGAATCGCTACCACCAATTGAAAGAACAACTTTAGAATACATAGTTATAGCATTTAATATTAAAATAATAGCTGATTTAAGAAAAAGATGAATATGCTTCAAAAAACTCAAGTTCTAATTCCATAGCTCTTTTGTATAAGGATTTTATCTGATTAATATCATATTGATCTTTGTTTTTATCGATTAAATTTTCAAGTGATTGGGCAAGGTTATCAAAGCTTTTATCAGAGTAAGTTAAAATCCATTCTCTATATTGATTATTTGATATCTTATTTAATAAATTTTTACCAATCCAAGAATATAAACGCATGCACGGAGTCATTGCAGACATTATTTCAATTAAACTTAAGTTTGTAGAAACTTCTTCCAAAAAATCTGTATATTTTTTTGTAGCAGGTTCTATTAGATTAGTCGTTAAATCAATATCCCATTTCTTTGCATAAGTTTCATGCAGAATCAATTCCTCTGAAACTCCTAATAATAGTTCACTTAAGATTTTGATATTTTTTTTATCTTTTGACTTCGAAACTGCTAGTCCATAGGCCCGAGCGAAGCTTTCTAAAAAGAAGTAATCTTGAGCCAAATATTCTTGAAACTTTTTTTTCGGAAGATCTCCATTTCTGATTCCCTGCACAAATTTTGTATTTAAACAAAGTAGTGCAAGATCATAATTACTTTCCCATAAACTTTGAGTTATCAGCATTACTTTATTTATGATTTAATAATCATACCTAGAATATCAAGCTCAACTCAATCCCGAAAGGATCTTCAGAAGAGGCAATGAGAAAACAGTTACACAATATAATAATTTTAAAAAATATTTATTAATGAATTTACAAACCAGTTAAATAATTGAATCTATTGTATTTTCTTTGATTTCAATAGTCCTATTCTCATCAATAGATTTTTTTGCAGCAAGAAATAAGAGACCACTGGCTTGTACAAAATTGACAGACTCACCTTTTTGGGAGAATAAAGAATTTTTAATGTTTTCACCATGTCCCAATGACTTAAACATAGTTCTATATTTATGATTTCTACTACCATTACAAATTTCGAGGTATTGAAAATCTTTTAAATAGGCTAAAAGATTGCCTTTATGTAAATTCAAATGGTCTCGAACGCCTTCAAAAAGATAATTCTTTGCTGAGAAAGAAATGGTAGCAATACTTCCGTCTCCAAAAAGGATCGTAATCGAGAAATCAGACTCAGAAATTTCAGACTTTATTGTATTAATTTTAATTGGGAAAGCGTTATCGATGCCAACCATCCTTAATGATAAATCTGTCCAATGACAAATATTGCCAATAATTCGTCCGCCCTCATTTGGTTGAAAATACCAATGGTCTGAATCTAATTGATGTCCAGCAATGAACCAATTAATAAAACTAGGACCATTTTCTTTATTAACATAAGAAATTAATTTATTATATAAAAATGTTCTAGGTCTATTAAATCCAAGAAATACAGGAACTAAAGGGTTTTGATTCATGGTATGAATCAAAAGTTTTAATTGCTTAAAATTACTTACATGAGGTTTTTCAATATGTACAGCCTTACCTGCATTAATTGACTTTATTGCATAATCAGCATGTGAAAAATGATTTGAACAAATGAATATCATATCTATATCCCTAGATTTAATTAAATCTGCTGGGTCATGATAAACAAAATCGGCTTTAAACCATTTTGCTAAATTAATTGAATTAGAGCCATTTGGATCATAAACTCCAGAAATTGATCTAGGCTTAAACTTATTTATAAAGTAAGAAGCTATAGAAAAAGCATAATTTCCACAACCAATTATCCCATATTTCTTACGAGGGCTTTTGTATCCAGTATTATTTAATGATAAAGTTTTTGTAAGTGGTAAGCCCTTATTTTTAGTTTTTTGATGAGCAATAACCTTCATAAAAGTAGGTTCAATGCCGATTAGAAAAACATACCTAATAAACTTTTTGACTTTGAGATAAGAACCCTTATTTACTATTCGTCTTACATAGTTATACATACAACAAGAATATCTTTACGAATTTAACTAATAATATAATTTTATTCTATATCATGCGCTGCCAGGATGCTATCCTCAGTATTGTAAAACTTTGTAAACTTTGATCGTGTTTCGTTGTTAATGGATGCGATATGACATCGATAATGAATAGAGCTTTCAGGTCTTTAATTTTTGAATAAAATACTTAAGGAAGAATTAAAATACAAGAATTATAATGTATTTTCTTTTGACAAGTTGATTTTCTTTATTGCATATATAACTCCACTACCGATATTTTTAGATGTAAAAACTTTTAAGCCAATAATTGTTGAATTTAATCGTCAAATAGCTTATTCGGGAATACCTGGAGATATTCCAGTTCCCATTGGATATATTGCTACAGTAGTCTTTATTACTATTGCATTACTTAAAACAGGTCAATTAAATAGGTTTATAAAAATAGTCTCTCTATTATTTTTAGTATTTTGCGTAGCATATAATAAATTTGGATACTTTAAAATTTTAGCAATTTTATCACCACTTATTTTCTTATTTGGATTTAAAAAAATAATATTATCTAAGTTTCCATTTTTAAAAGAATATAGTTACGGATATTTAGCTGGTTCATTCTCATTTTTAACAGTTAACCTAGTTTCATTTTTGTCCTCAGTTGTTTTTGATCAATTTAATAGTAATGAAAAAATATATAGTGAAAATATAAAACTGATTAATAATATAGATTTAAACTTTACAAGGCACATATTTGGAATTGAAATATATCAATATTATATATCAGTCGCGTCAATAATTTCACTGATAATGGGTATAGCAATTTTACTTTTAATTAATAATAAAAATAATACTAATTTACTTGAACAAAAACTACTTTTTGCTACTGGCCTAATGGCTATGACTATTTCAATACTTACACTTAGAAAGACATCTTTTTTATATTTGATTTTTCTTATTATTTTATTTTTATTAAATAAAATGTCCGATAGAAAAGTAAGAGTTTCTTTCTGGATTAGTCTAACTTCCTTCTTTTCTTTATTCTGTATATTTTTAATATCATCAACTCGTATAATAAATTTCAAAGAAATGACTACTGAACGTCCATATTTATCTCATATTAATGATGTATTTTCAAACAGAACTATTACAGAGCTTTTGTTTGGTTCAACTCCTTCGTTTGGAGGTTTTTCAAATCTTATCCTAGAGTTAATCTATATAAGTGGGATTGTTGGTGCGATCTTATACTTGGCTTTTCTTTTTGGATTACTAAAAAGAATTTATAAAATATTTTCAAAAAGAATTGATATGAAACTGATACTTATTTTCATTTTTTCAAATATATTTATTGAGAACATGCTGAATCTCAACCTAACTCAATCATATTATTCATGTAATCTTTTCTCTTGCCTGATTATGGCATTTGTGTTTTGTCAAAATCGTGAAACCGATTCTTATCATCAAAATCTTCCTTCAACTATCTGATAAGCTAAGATTTACTTTAGGTTAAATATTATCTTTATCATCTCCAATTTAATTACCATTAAATGAAATGAAAACAATTTGATGAATTATTTATGAATAAGATTTTTAATATTAACAAGACTATACATATTCATTTTCTAAAATACTTTAATTTAATCTAATCTGTTTTCTCAATTTTTTTTACAGATAATATCCAATCTGATTTTTTCTTTCTTCGTAATTTTCAAGCAATTTCTTCTAGCGACTTCAAGTCTTGTTTGATTTTTAAAGCCACAATAAATAGCTTCACCTGTATTTTAGTATTTTTGCCATCGTTTAGAGGCCCATAATTATATTTTAAAAATTTTGGTTAACTAGATTTGATGAAGTAATCCTCCTCGGCTACTCATGTCTTTTTTAGCTATTTCAAAGTAATTACAAAACTATTATGCCGTTACCCTTACAAGCATTGATATCTCATAAATGCTCATGCTCTCTTATCATGCTATAGCTCATAAATCTCTAGTTAGAAGACTATTTAAACCATATTACTCGTTAATTGATTAACTTCTCTTCAACACAAAACTGTTAATTTCCGTTGTTTTAGAAGTACTTTCTATACATATTAAAAAAAATAGCTAATTAACAATGATTAATTCAGTCGAAAAAATTGTTTTGTCTTTAGGTAATGAACCTGCAGAGGCCCTTGGATTTAAAACAGAAGAACAAATAGAAAAAGCCTTAATTCCTTTAATGGCAGAACTTTTAAACGAAAGAAACATAACTGCAGAGTAAGGCTAGATCAATTCCTGAGAACTCTAAGATCCTCATTTGTACACAAAGAGTATTTATTCCAGTTTCAAGATGGAGTTTTACAGCTATTGATTAAGTAATAGATATGTTCTTTAACTAATGAATGCAGATAAACAGCTAAAAGAAATATTACAGATGGCAGTAAATAATGCTGTCTCAAGAATGAAAATATTAAAGGAACCTTCTGATAGAAGATGCGTATTCAATGAATACAAGGAGTGGCTAGGCGAAAGTATTGACAATGAAGTATTAGCAATTCCTACAGAGATAATACAAAACGAGCTAGATAAATAAAGAAGTCTTTCCAATTAACGCAAGAACTGTCTACGAGCTAGTAGAGTCAAATAATAAACAGGCTTAGGCTTTTAATTTGCCCTTAAAGAATAAAAAGAAAATCATAGTTCCATGGGACTATGAGAATGAAAATGAAAACTATCAAAAAGAGCCTTGGGTCCTAAAGAAAGGTAAGGAATATGTAACTATTGAAAAAGACAATACTAATAAAGGATTTTTCCATCTTCAAAAGGATGAAGAGAAACGTCTATGTCTTAACGCTTTACAAACTAAATTGACATACCATCAACTAATAGAATTTGGATATAAACTACAAAAACCTAAAATTGAGTTTACAAATAAAGATTAATATTAATAATTCAACGAATAGTTATCTTTTTAAATTTTGATTAAAAGATTACTTGATAGTGTTGATCATATACTTATGATCATCTTTTTCAGATGGCTAATACAAATGAGACATGATAAGACTTCCTATTAATATTTCTAATTAATATTACTATTCAGTTTCAGAACCTATAGCTTCATTGCACCTTTAGACAATATAATTTTAGAGATGATTCAGGTAATAATTCCTTTTTTAATTGAGTTCTTAGGATTTTTAGACGTTGTCATTTCTTATGAATAAGACTACTAGGATGATCAACAGCCTAATAGTTGAACTTATTAACAAGTTAAAAAACTTGTCTTTGAAAGTGATTTAAGAATTACGACTTAACCATCAATTTTTATTCTTCCTATAGTTAGTTAATCAAACAAACTTACTGACTACAGGAGTATAACCACACCGACTCTTCCATTGATGATAGATCAACTCGGTGGCTAGCCATCCAGTCACCATTCGCCTCAAGAAATTTTTGAATATTACCTTCGGGATATTGATGTATAACTATTACTTCCTGAGGATCATTTTTACTGACTCCTCTGTATAAAGGCTTGATGTCATATTCGGCATGTCTTTTGTAAGCTTCTTTACTATCAAAAATAGAAGACCATTCTTCAAACGTACTTTCAATCTTAAAGGTAAAAACAGATGTCACAGAGCAAGACATGAATGGTGTATTAAGTTGATTAAATGATAGCCAGGTAAAATTAATCCAAAGCTTAACTATTGAAAATCTTAGTGATGTTTGTTATCAAGTTACGAAGTCATAGCTAAACAAGAACAAATGTATATAATTTAAATCACATCTTAAAGACATTATTAAAAACAATTTTTTACCTAAGTCACGACTTGGCTATAAGAAATTTCGCCATATGAAAACAACTTTAGAATCTCTGACTATACAGTCAGAGACTTTCTCTTAATGATTTTTTGCAAAACATACTTTGAGAGTAGAAACGTCTCATCTCTATTGACGTATCGCCCTTCTCTAAAAGGAATCCAGAGATTGCAGCTTGTACTAATCGATATTGATCCCAATTAGGATGTTTTTCCATATAGGTCCTCATCGCAAGAGCAATGTCCGCAGGTACAACCTCTACGAAACTAACAATAGACTCATCTTCGTAATTGATAGAAAGACTTTCTGTCTGTTCTATTTCCTTACTTTGAATCGTTCCTAAACGAGAAGATTGCATTCAAGCATTTGAAGTTGAATAACCAGTATTAATGTTTTCAGGTAAAAGTCAAACTTGAATCAAAAGAGATTATCATCTCGTCTCAACCAGAGATCCATTGATATAAAAGGATGTCAAGCGAAAAAACAAACTAGTGAAATGCATGTTTATAAAATAACAAAATGCTGCTGTTTTTTTGAGTTTTCCCCAGAAGCCAGTTTTAGAGAGAATCCTAATTTTTATCCTGTGGAAAACATGTTGAAAACTTCTATTTTCTAGCTAGGAAAAGACGAAAACTTTGAATGATTAGATTATTTTATGACTTGTATAAGTTTCTTATTTAGTCTCATCAAAACTGAGAACAAAAAGACAATACATGAATATCAAAATTTCATATAACAATTTAGGATCAACTTCTTTGTTGAAATCAAGTGTCTTTATCGGCTATTTATTCTTTAAATAGCTTTAAGTCACTCAATTCTAAAAATAAATGAGTTTTTAGTTCTTTCTATTCTTTTTTATTAAAAATGTATAAAAAAACTTAAAAGCATGTTGGTTCCATTGGCCTATCAATTTTCCTGACCCGCGTGATTTCCTGTTTGCAGCTCTCCATTTATATTTGAGAATGAATTAACCTCACCCACCTAAGTCCTGTGGAAAAGTATCTTATGATACATGTTTTGTTTAGGTTCCTTGACACCTGAAAAACGATAATAAGAGCAAGTAATAAAACTGGTTATTTATTTATTCCTTCATCTCAACAGTATTAGAATACTTCAACTCATATTGATGGTTAAAGCCTTTTAACTGCTATGGATCATAATTGAGAACTCATTGAAGTCCTCTCCATTCTTGTCACAGTCTGGACTCAATTAGGCACTTAAAAGGCAAAGAATTTAGTCTATACTTCCTTTTTTTTGGGAACTTCCTGTTTGAGCTCCTTTTAAAGTTCAATTTCACTTTCATCAACTTCCTTCTTTCGGTTCAGGTAATTAGTCGCTAAATTCTTGCGAGAAAGTTAATGTGTTTCTTGATGTTGATTACATTTTATATTTCTAGTTCACTGCCAGAGATGAAAAGACAGTAAGCAAGAAGGAATGAAAAAGTTGGATGAAATAGACTCGATCAAAGATTAGCAAATCAATTACTTTACGATAGACATAACTACTTTCAGTAGACTATTTTAGTATGAACAGCAAAATCCTAGGAATTAAGTTCAGATTTTGATACAAAGACCGATTACTACTATTAATATTTTGAGAACCTGATAAGTGATTGAAAGATTAAATGAATTTTTTGTGATCAATTAATAAAAGGAGATCTAGCTAATTGATTTACTAAATAGATTTAAGAACACTATTCATGTAAATTTTAGAACAATTGTCTTAAAGAATCTCCTTTTATATTTATTTTGACTCGACAAAGCTCAAATAGCTTATTTAAAGAAAGAACAACCATTAAACGCTAAGAAACTTATCTACAATCGCTTTACTTAATTCACTTGTTGGACCATTAGCCACTATGCCTCCACGTTGCATTGCGTAATAACGATCAGCTTGCTTAACAAAATGTAGATGTTGCTCTACCAATAAAACTGCAACACCAGTTACAGAAATTATCCTTCTAACAGCTGACTCTTTACCTCTGGCACAGAGATATTTATTGCTTTAATTGTAAATGATGAAAAAAGAAGCAATAGTCAACCTCCTCACCAGCAGGAATAACATCAATTGATCTCTTAGTAATACTTCCTAATAGCAGGTGCTTATTGATAAGAAGAATAGTTATTGCAATTGAGACTGAAATCACTACAATAGGTATTCTAAATACTCATTAAATCAGATAATTGCTAGCTATAAACTAATTAGATTTCTTTGGCTAAATATTCAATATAATTTTTTAGTGAGTAGCCATGAGAATCATTATTACTTTCTACATGGTCGATATCATCTACAAGGTCGATACTATGTCCAGCCATAAGCTCCTTAACTCGAACTTTAAACCATTCTTTAACGGGTTTCTCCAAAGAATCTTTCTGATGCTTTAACCATAGATCACTATCAAATGCCTTTATGGCCTCTTCTCTAGTCCAGAGTGGAAGACCCTCAAAATGGTTTTTAACAGGAGAATCTTTCCTATTAATAAAGATCCTTTTCGCAGTCATAGACATTCCTCGTACATACCGTTCTTCAGAAAGTATATTTTTAACTAACAACTGACCTGCTGTATTTTCATCTTTAAATAAAACCTCTCTCCTCACATCTTTTTGGCCTAAGACTTGTATTGGATCCATATCTAGTTAGTTTTTGTAGGTTTACTAAATTTCGACTGAAAGTCTTTGATTACCTTTTTCAAATAATTATAGACAGTGTCTGGAATGGGTTTATTGATAGGCATGCTTTGAGTTTATTGAGAAAAAAGTAAGCGTTTCATCTTAGCCGTGACTCAATAGAAGGAACAGAAGAGTCTATATATAGAATCTATGATGATCTCCGGTGGCCTCTAGTGGGTAGTCATCTTCAAACGGCTCAACAATTTGGGATGGAACATTAAATCTTCTGATTAAATTAACTATCCTTTTGTTAATCAAACGAGAAATGAAAGCCATAAAAACTTTTCAAGTTGTGTTCGTTATAACAGAGTTAGAAGACGGAGCAAGCCTTAATAGGCACATGAAAAAGAGCCGGAAGAAAGCTTTTAATTTCTGTACTTTTTAGTAATTCATTAGTACGCAAAAAAGGATTAGAAATACTCCAAAAAACTTATGAATAGATTCAATATTTTAGAATCATTTTTATTTTTACGAATAGAAACAGCAAGTTTAGTTCGCAGAACTTTTATTTCTCAAATGTGAGACGATAGTCAAGAGCTCAACACTTAAATTAATTTAGAGACTTTCATGAGGTTATACCCCCCCCAAACAAGAGCCGCTATTGCACTACCATAAAAAATAAATGGAATTATTGGATTTTTATATAAAAAAGACCTAACTTTTTTTTGGATATTTTCTTTATCCAACTTAGGTAGTTCTAACTCTTTTGTTTTTTTCCTTGGAGAAAGTCCTAATTCTTTCCTTCTTTTGGCTTCTCCCATAATTAGTAAAAAAAATTATTTTTAGAAGGTTTTACCCCCAAAACAATCATGCCTTGAATGTTCCTTTATTAAACCAATTTATGTAGTAGTAACAAACTTTCAATAAGTAAAAAGAAGAACTATGACGAGGTTTTAACAAGGAGGGGCTATGAAACTATTTACTCCTTTCACTATCCCTAAAAATGAACACTGCGATCTATGCAGGATAACCAATAAATGAACAAGAGAGCTGACTTTAGTTTATTAGATCGACTATTTAAATCTCTCTACAGGAATAGATTTGATTTCGTTTTCGACTGAGTAATTTTGATTCATTTGTTTCTGCATTGGCGAATTGAGAGCAAAGAAATAGGCACAAACAACAGCAATTAATGTTAATGGCGTTTTGAATTGCTTCATTTGGATTGTGACCAACATTTCTGGTCAAAAAAAACCTTTTTACGAGGGGTTTTCTAGAACTGAACTAGCAGAGCTAGCAAGCTAAGTCTTTTACCGATTTATTGAATATAGTCTATTTTTCTCCAAAAAGAAGATCAGCATAGATTAACGCAATTCAAAACTTGCTCAAAGGAGAAGCTGATTAAAACGCCTTGAGTAAATCCCTACTCATAGATTAATGAGAATACTTTTAAGCTTTAATTTTGTTAATTAATAATGTCAAGCCAAATAATTGTGATTTTTTCTTCAGGTTTGCTGGCATTGGGTGGGATTTGGGTTTTAATTTCTGGCTTTGATGATGATGATAATGATGGAGATGGAATGAATTATCCAGCTTTACAAAGAGTAGGCACTTAATCGATGGAGCTAAAATTTCAAAAAAATCCAGAAGATACCGTTCTTGCTAGAGAGCCTGAATTAGCGAAAATTCTTACATTTATTGGAGGCTCTAGAGATCCAGATGCACCTTCACTTGCTCAACTTAGAAATGTTGATTCAGGAGGAATACATTGCGTTCATATTGAGGAAAGAAAGGGCACATTTCTGCTAGAAACAGCTTATGGATATAAGGAAAAAGACTGTCAAATCAATTCTGAATTTGATTGTTGTTTTAATTGTGGCCCTTTTGGGGTTCATCAAAGTAAAACATCCATTAAGCTATATTCTTGGCGTTCCTGCTCTTACTTGGCTTGCCTATCTTTTGAGCAATGCAATGTTTACTGATCTTCTTTTTGGAGAAAAATTAGGCTGTTCAGAAAAAAGTATATACAAGGAAAAAAATAAATGAGTGAATTTAAAATTCCAGATGAGTGGAGAAATGAATTTATAAACACATATATTCCATTAATTTCTGGTATTGATTCTGTTGGCGTTTATAAAGAAAAAATTGAAGGTCTAACAACTGAGGAAGTGTATAAAGTTTTATATTTTTGTGAGGTAAGTAGTAGAAAAGAATGGATAGAAGGAATGAGTAAATTCGAGGAGCCCTACAGAGAACTCGCCTTAAGATATTTAAATTGCAGAGGTAATATCGTTCCTAGATTAGCAATTCCTTTTTCAGTTAAATATAAGAATTATAGAATTAAAATTATCAATGCAATTAGAGTTCTATCACTCTTATCAGTCATTTTGTTTTTTATTAGTAAGTTTTTATGGATAAATTTATCTATATATCTCTTATTGATTTTATCTATTTTATTTCTGATATTTATATCTTTTAAACGCAAAGTTTAATTTGATATTAGAACCACATTATCACTTCATCGTAGAATTTGTTTTTAATTCTTCTTCTATTATATTCATGTTTAGTAATAAATCATATATTTCAATTTTAGGGATTTTAGCCGTAATTTTGCTATCAAAGTAAAGATAAATACTGTAAATTAGTAATTTTTCAGAGATTGATTTTTTTAATATTATAGGTCAAATATGATTGACCAAGTAAACAAAAGAGATAAAAAGGTATCTATTTTATTGCTGTTAGTCTATTCACTGAATGCTTCTAAAACTATAAAAAGCAGATAATTCTTTAGTAAACAGCTAGCAAAGTTACACCCGTTACTAAGAACGAAAGAGATAGAAACAACAAGAATTTCTCATTTAATTTCATTAGTTTATGACTCCAGAATATAGAATCACTGTGAAGATAGTAAATTTAGAAGTCAAGAAAAATGGAATAATTTTTTTCACATTTATGACATGGGGTGAAATAAAAGATCTGGGAAAAAGTAATTAAAAACAATTATGTTAGTGGCTGTGATCGACATGAAAATTGTTGCCACAACTGGTGCAGATCTAAACCATTTTGTACGAAAAATTTTAAAAAGCGGCTTCATAATAATTTAAGCAATTACAAACGAACTAACTTCAAATGCACCTGCAAAGAGCAGTAAAAGAGGAAGGTTCCAAAGCACCAATATTTTCAATGCAGTTGATTTATATGTTGAGGAGATCATTTAGGCGGCAAGAAAAGTTATGGGGTAGAAAAGAAGAGGTTCACAAAAACCTCAAACTTTTCAATAGCAATGAGCTTTCTGTGAAGAACTTCTAAAGTAACCAAATAGAATGGTTTCCCATTGTTTTTATAAGTAGGGTTTTCAAGAATCAGTTGAACTTATGAGTTAAATATCTTTTTGTCCTCTGAGTTATAGAAAAGCATGACAATGAATTGATCCAATAATATTGGCCAAAATAAGACACAATTTACGTTAATTTTTTTTGGTTTGAATATTTCTAATATTCCTTCAATAAACACAACTAATTCCACCCGTATCTAGATTCAAGTCTTAAAAGTGTGGGTACTTTAGAGGGGGCAACACATCAACATAAAAGAACCCTGTAGCTTGCATCCACATAAACAAGAGCTATGTGACAGGGATTGAATTTTTTAGAAAAAATATTATCCATCATTTATTTGTAATAATTCACTAGGTCAACAATAAGAACAATTAAAAGAACACCACCGAGAATAAACGGCAAAAATGGGTATTTAGCTGAAAGGTTGCTTATAAAACCAGCTTGCTTTTCCTCTTTTTTTTTCTTTATTTTTCGAGGAGGCAATCCTAAATCTTTTCTTCTTTTAGCTTCTCCCATGTTTAGTAAAAAAGAACCTTACGATCCAAGATAAAACAGCTATCGACCTAATAAGAATTTAAATCAAATTTTGACTCAGTAACTTTAACTGAAATGGGACTCTTTTCTAAAGAGTTTTCGCCTTTAGAAGCTTGGAAAATAACGCCAGCTCCACCCACTAATAAGCCTGCAAATAAAATTGCATGATAAGGAGTAAACATTGGTTTGAAATTAACTCTTTGAAAATCTAAACAGCATTTATGTTGCAGTGCTGTAGTACAAAACGAATGTTCTTGGAGTGGTTCTACGAAAAGGCTACCTGGCGGGTTCTAAAGTGTTGATCAACTATTACATTATAGTTGAGGTTCACTTTAAATCACCAATAAAGAAAAAATTCTCTGAATGATAGGGGCGGCCGAATTCAAACCTACAACCTAGTGCTCATAAGACACGATGTCGTAATAACGATACTTGCCAAAGTTCTTAGTCAGCTATACGACAAAATGACTGCAATCAAAAGAGCTTAGAAGTCAATATTGCGCAAAGTATAAAGATCAATTTAAATTGAAATGCCCAGAGGGGATCCCAAGAGGGGTCCCTCAACGAAATGTGTTAAATGAAAGCTCGTTCAGAAGCAGAACCATGGGTACAAAACTTAAGAACGTACCTAAGGGATTCTTTAGATACAAATTGGCAGGTCAAAAAGTCATTCAAAGGAAAAGCAGTTATTAGAATTAGAACAGAAGAGGGGAATCGATTTGAAAAGAATCTATTAATTGACTGGCAACGAGAGAATGCTGGAAAGATCAGATCAGCTGTAGAAGAAATTCATAATCTTGTTATTAATAAAAAAGTTCCACTTGATAAAGCCGTTGGTAAATTAAGAGAGAAGCAACTCAATCATACAAAAGTTCCTGCCAGACCTAATGCAAAGCTTTTACTGAATGCCTGGGAAGGATACGAATTTTACAAGGTCAAACTCACTGGGGATGTCACTCAAGAAACTTGGAATACTGAATATGGAGGGGGAAAGAACCATAATATTGTTCCTCAAAGGCAACAAGATGGAGGGCAAGGAAAGACTTATCTGAGACTAAGAGAAGCTGCTGATGCGGCTAATGCTCATGAATTACTTGTCGATATTGGCAAAGGACTAGAGGCTGGTACAAGAGGCAGGCAAATCAGAGTTCAGCACATTGCATCATTTTTAAGGTGGGCAACATCTAATCAATCAGGTTTTTTATTACCCAGTGATAGTTGGACTCCTCCTTCTAAGTTCTCCTTAAGCCAGTACATAGGACGTAAATCAAAAGAGAAGCAGAAACAAGCTTCTACTCCAACAGTTGCACTAGAAGACAAGGATTTACTTGAGTTAATTAGTTCACTGCCTATTGATATTGATACAGCTGAGAAGAAACATCGACTAAGAGATCGAGCGATGGAATGGGACTTGGCTATAAAACTTTCAATTGCATATGGATTAAGGCCAATAGAAGTTAGTCATACTTACTTAGAAATAAAGAAGAATGGCAAAGAATATTTATTTTGCACCTATTGCAAGAAGGCTGGGGCAGGGATTACAAAGCCAAGAAGGTTATGGCCACTCCACCCTGAATGGGAAGAGCAATGGAGTTTATTAGAACGAATCAAGAGGAATGATCCACTACCTCGAATGAAAGCTGGAGCTGGTGATGCCTTTAAAAACTATTTAAGATTTAACGATGTCTGGAAAAAATTAAAAGGAAAGGAAGGTGCTGTCCCTTATTCCTTTAGGCATAGCTATAGCAAAAGAGCACATCAGGTCTATAAGTTATCTGATACTGAAGTTGCATTATTCATGGGGCATACAGTTTCTGTTCACAACGCTACTTACAGTCACTGGAGCTCTGAAGCAATGCTTGAAGATTCGATGGAACGTGCTATCAAATATAGAGATCTAACTATTGAGTAATGGGGATTTCAGAGATATTTGGCTTATCAAGGAAATACATCTAATTGGTTAGTATCCGAACAAAAGGAATGTCACACTTTTCTTATTGATTAGCGATTATTAATGGTATTGGGAGTATATAGATTATTCCGATGAGTCTATTGTTAAACATTTTTCATAACCAAGTCTTGATGACTTTCATTCTATCCTTTGTATGGATTTTCCCCGGATTTCTATTCACGATAGCCGTTAACCAAAAATTTAAGCGAAGAGAACTAAAAAGACAAGCAAAAAGAGTGTCAAAACTCTATCCTTCTTCTTAGCGCGAAGAGAAAGAAACCTAAATTGATTTTAGAAAGTAATAGCCGACCTGTTTGAAATTTCTAACTCAGATTAAGAAGAAAAGATCATCCCCTAAAAAGGGTTTTTCTTTCAAATTGACTCTTCAATTCATATTCAAAACTGTGTAGCTATGTACAAACCAATAGAACTAAATATTAGAAAAAGAGTCAATACATTATTCCCTATAAATATTCCTCCTTATTTTTTCTTCTCAATGGATTCGTAAGAAGAAACACGCCACCAAATGACCAAAGAATTAACTTGTTATAAACTGACCCACTCGCACATAAATAAAAAGGATGGTTTGTGTAGTGGATGAGAGGGACGAAATTATCAAAGAAACAAATATAATTAAGTAGTTAATAGATTAACTCAATAGGAATTTAAGATACAAAAATCAAAAAGAAATATCTTAAAATTCTTTGGATATTTTTTCCAAGGAAGTTCTTTCAATTTCTCAAGTTCTGTTTCACTCATTCTTTTCATATTTGCGTAAATATAAAATGCATCATCAAATTCTTCAGGAAGATTATCTCTCACAGAAAAGTTTGGTAGATATGAATCAGAGAAAAAAGCATCTTGGTACCTATCAAAAAAATCAATTTTTTGATTATCCGAATTACATGCTTTTGCTAATTTCAAGAATTTGGATTTTTTATTAGATGCAGTCACTTATTAGAGGAATAGCAATAATTCGACTGTTTCTTTACCCTAAGAAAATAAGTTGTTTCTATTACCTACAGTTCACAATTAACTGACACTTAAAGTATAGACTTGTAAAAATCAGAGAAAAGCTCGACGTTTTTCGTTTGTTGCTTAGATTGGTTTATTGAGAAAGGCAATAGAAAAAGAATGTATTTTGAATAAAACATCCTTAACTTTGATTAATTTAGTACTTAGCAAGCAGTCGATGTAAACGTAGCACGAACCTACTAAAGAAGAGTTCGGTAGAAGTAGGGCTAACCAGCTCGTGTTTTTTATTTTTCTTTTACTGGTGATTATCTAAGAAACCGTACTTCACGAAAATTCAATTATTCCACTTTTTTGGTTAACTTAAATAGACGTTCGTCACTTTTGACTAGTGATGCATGACATGGAAGTAAGGAACGGGATTTCCAGCAAAAAAATAGAGTTATGAACAACCTATTACTCACTAAAAAAAGAGCTCAAAAAGCAGAGAGATTACGTAAAGCTCAATTAGCTACATTTAAAAAAGGAATTCTTACTTCCTACAAGCCTTCAGTTTTTGAAGAACGAAAAACGCAAGCTCTAGAAGATGTTGCAGCAATTGACACTTAATTCAAAAGTGAATTTTGTAATATTATATTTATCTTGGGGGGTAGCAGTCCTCCCTTTTTTTTATGCAAGAGAGAAATAGGTGATTATTAGCATAGAATTATTTACCCGATAGTTTAGACCAGAGAAACAGCAACCCTAGATTTAGTACTCCGTACCCAACAGCAACACTTGGTTGATAGAAGTAACCAACTAACGATGTAGTCCCAACAATTATTAAACCTGACATTAGTAGATCTTTCTTCATGAGCATTAGGCTTAAATGTGACAGTTGGGGGCGGTTACCTAACCCAAAAAGTAGTGAATTATCAGTCGAACTTATATTTATTTTTTCTATCATAGTTGGGCGTCAGACAACAACTTAAAGTGGGCTTTAAGTTGTTGGCTTCTGGGGAGGAGCACTGACGTTTTTTATTCAAAAACCCACTCTTAAAGCTCAGTATAAAAAGAGTGTGGTTTTAGAAGTTAATAGATACTAATTACTTTACCTAATCAGCCGTGAGAAGATAAA
>CESQ01061368.1_pt1 | contig 22958 bp, 20 predicted proteins | sample 361401 | NCBI WGS metagenome assembly CESQ01 (sample SAMEA2622119, study PRJEB7988) | marine metagenome | isolation source: saline water (ENVO:00002010), including | reverse complement strand
AGAAGCTATTTCAACAAACATAACGGAAATCTAGGTACTTCAGGTTCAGTTGCGTTTATGTTCGACCATACTTGTAATTTTAAAATAAAGAATAATAATATAGATTTAGAAAATTTGGAGCTATACTTGATTGATTTTGGTGTTGAAGAAGTTTTTAAAGAAGAAGATGGTATTTTAATATATGGACCTTTTGATAGTTTTGGAGAAATTCAAAAAGCATTGGAATCAATGGATAAAGAGATTATATCTTCAGGATTTGATAGAATACCAAAAACTCTAAAAAAAGTAGCTGAAGAAGAAAAAATTGAAATAGAAAAATTATTAGAAAAAATAGAAAATGATGATGATGTTCAAAATGTATTTCACAACATGAATTAATTGTTTTTATCAAAAAAACTATATTCTTTAACCTTACCAACAACCCCGTAAAAATAATTGTTAATATACTTGAAATCTGCATCTTTATTATTTGTTGGATAAAAAGGTTCAGAAATAAGAGTTTGTTTGTTTTTGTAATCTAATGTCATTAAAATTATTGGAACTTTTGCTTCAAGAGCTATATAATAAAATCCTGTTTTAAGCTTATCCACTCTTTTTCTAGTACCCTCAGGAGAAAGTGATAATCTAAACTCATTTTTTTTCTTAAAAATATTTGAAATTTGTTTAACCAAATTATTCTTTGAACTTCTATCGACTGGAACGCCTCCCGTCCATCTAAGAAATTTTCCTACAGGGAAGAAAAAAAGTTCACTTTTCGCTAAATAACTTGACTTAAAACCTATTGCACCTCTAATTAGAATTCCTAAATAAAAGTCTAACCAATGTGTATGTGGTACTGTAATTATAACAGATTTTTTGACAATATTTTTAGAAAGTGTTTTATTGCCTTTAATTTTCCAGCCTATAAGGTTATTTAAAATAAAATTATAGAGATTTTTTTTCATTAATAAGTTTTATTGCTTTAGTAAGATCCTCTTCAGTATCAACACCAATGAAAACCTCATTAGAAATAATCATTTTAATTCTGATTTCATTTTCTAACAATCTTAATGCTTCAATTTTTTCAATTGATTCTAATTCACCTGGATTTAATACGGAAAAACTCAATAGTGTTTCCTTTCTAAAGGCATAAATTCCTACATGCTTATATACAGAAGACAAACGCTCGTCTCTATCATAAGGAATGGGGTATCTTGAAAAATACATAGCGTAATTGTTTACGTCAGTAACGACTTTAACATTATTGGGATTGCTTATTTCATTTTTATCAATTGGAGTCATCACAGAAACAACCTGAATTGATTTATTTTTATCTTCTTTAAAAACATTAATTATTTTGGTCAATGTCTTTGATTTAATAAAAGGTTCATCACCTTGCACATTTATAATAATTTCTGCATTGATTCTAGAGGCTATACCTGCAATTCTATCAGTGCCTGTTTCATATTGTTTATCCTCATAAAAATAATTCGCATTATTTCTTTCTAATTCACTAACTATATCTTTATTATTTGTGACAACATAAACTTCATCAAAAACTTTTGAATTCAATGTTGATTCATAAGTTCTAATAATTAGAGATTTACCACAAATATCTCTTAAAAGTTTATTTGGTAATCTCGTTGAATCCAATCTAGCAGGAATTACAGCGGCTATTTTCATATAACAAAATTAATATTTAATCATTAGTTTAAAAATTCTTGATCAAAACCTATTAAATGAAGTTTGTTTTTAGCTCTTGTTACTGCTGTGTACAGCCATCTAAAAAAATCTTCATCCATTCCATTGGGGAGATAAGGAAACTCTAAAAAAATTGAATTCCATTGACCACCTTGTGACTTATGACAAGTAAAAGAATAAGCAAATTTAACCTGTAATGCATTAAAGTATTTGTTATTTTTTACTCCTAGATGTCTTTTATATTTAGTTTTAATATTCATATAATCTTTTAGTATTTCTTGATACAACTTATTTAGCTGATCGTAATCTAAAGACGAACTATTTATATATAAAGAATCTAATATTAAAACTGTTTCAAAAGGTTTAATTCCAGGATAATCAACCAATGAGATTTTTACCTCAGCAAATTTAAACCCATATATATTACTAAGTTTATGTATTTCTTCAATTCTTATAATATCTCCATTTGCAATAAATCCAATATCTTTTTTGTTATCTAACCAATAATAATTGTTTTTGATAACCATTAACAGATCGCCAACGGAAATTATATTTTCATTAAATAATATTTTATCCCTTACACCTTTGTTGTATAAATTTGCTCTTTTATTAGATCTTACAATTACTGCTGTTTCTTCAACGCCAAATTCATTATATGAATCTTGAATAAGATTCATCAAATGTTCACCATCCTCTACTCTTATTATATCCTGGAAACCATTTATTTTAAATTTAATGTTATCAAAAATATTATTTTCTATTTGATCTCTAATTAAGGTAGCATATGATAATATACCAGAGTTTAAATCTTGTCTAACAACTTCAGTTAACTCAATAGAGTTAATGTTTTTATCATACTCTTCTTTTAAAAACTTTTCGTTTAAAGCGTATGAAATATTTGACTTTATCGGAGGTAACTGGGCAGAATCTCCTATTATTAATAGCTTACATTTAAATCCTGAATAAACATATTTAACAATATTATCTAATAAGGACTGAGAAAATAGGCCAACACCATCATTTCTATTAGTTCCTATCATAGATGCCTCATCAACAACAAACAGAGTGTTTTTATGTTTATTAACTCTCAATGAGAATTCTAGATTACCTGAAAAATTGTTTTTTGTATAAAAAATTTCTTTATGAACGGTATAGGCTTCTTTATTACAATATCCAGAAAGAACTTTTGCTGACCTACCCGTTGGCGCTAATAAAACTGCGGTTTTTTTTATCTTCCACAAATTTTTAACAATATTAGAAATTATATATGTTTTTCCTGTACCAGCATACCCTTTTAAAAGAAATATTGAGTCATTTTTTTTATCATTAATAAAAAAAACAATTTTTTCTAATGCTAAATCTTGTTTTGTAGTTAGTTCACTTTGGAGGCCCTTTTTAATAATTACTGATAGATTATCCTCCATTTTAGAATATTATTGTATTATCAAATATATAAATGTTTTTTGTTGTCTTAGATTTTTACAAATAAAAAAAAATTGTAGTTTTGTTTATCTTATAAATAACTCCAAACCATGATGAAAATCCTTTTATTTCTATCCATTCCAATTACTCTTGCAATAGTTTATTTCGTAAGAACCAAAATGCAAGACAAACATAAACCTTATGTATTAGGAAGTTTATGGACATTGATTTTACTTTTTGGTTTTCTTTTATTTTCATCCATATATGACGAAATTAAATTTGATGAAGTTAAAAATGCTAGATATCAGGTTGTAATAAAAAACTTAAAAGACATTAGAGATACTCAGTTAGCGCACAGAACAGTTAAAGGAGAGTTTCAAAATAATTGGGATACTTTAGTGAAGTTTATTGAAGTTGACTCATTTACAATCACTCAGAGAAGAGATTCAAGCGTTATTGACAAGGAAATGACCAAAAGATATGGTGGTGTTAAAACATATAAAGACATTGTCATTGTTGATACACTAGGTTTTGTTTCAGTTAAGGACTCTTTATTTGGATTTGATTCTAGATACCAAACCATGATGTATGTTCCATTCTCTAAAAGCGACGATACTAAATTTGAACTAAAAGCAGGTTATTTGAATCAAAATGGAATAGATATCCCAGTCTTTGAAGCTCAGGTTAAAAAGAAAGTAATTCTACACGATCAGTCTCTAAATTTGGTTTTAAAAGAGAATCAAGTTCAATCAGTAGATGGAGTAAATGGCTCATCGCTAAAAATTGGTTCTATGAATGAAGTTAATACAAATGGGAATTGGCCTAAAAATTACTCAAAAGATAAATAATTCAAACGATAATATTAATAACAATTCACTTTCAATTCATATAAATGAAAATTGGGTTGTATTTTGTTTATTTTCTCAAGAAAAATTAATTGATATAGATAAGGTTGTTTTTCTAGCTAAAAAGACTCCTACATTTCTGTTAAAAACAATCAAAAAATACATAAAATCTATAACAGAAACAAAAGCACCAAAAGCAGTAAAATTAATTTACTATGATAAAAGCTCAACGTTAGTTCCTTCTGTCTTATTTGATGAAAAAAATTCATTGAATTTTTTAAAGTATAATACTAACATCAAAATCAACGATCTTGCAGCAAATGACATTATTTTAAACAATGAGGTAACAAATGTCTTTATACCTTATATAAATATCAATAACTATATATTTGATAAATTTAAAACATTTGATTTTTTCCACTATTCTTCTCTTTTGATACAGCTTTTAAGTTTAGAAATTTCAGATAATTTTTCAGAAAAATTTTTTTTAAATTTAAATGATGGATTTATAGATATTTTATATTTCAAGAATAAAAAACTTGAATTCTATAATACCTTTGACCACTCATGTAATGAAGATATTTTATATTATCTTTTATTCTGCTTAAATCAACTTAATCTTAATCCTGATAAAACACATGTAGCATGTTCTGGCAATATAAGTCTAGATTCAAAAATTTATGAGCTATTATATACATATGTTAGAAATGTTGAATTATTAAATTTTGATGAAATTGAAGGAATAAACTCTGATATATTCAAGTCTAATATTTTATTTAGAAATTTCTAATGAGAATAATATCTGGAAAATTTGGGGGAAGAAGAATAGTTGTTCCGAAAAATTTACCCATTAGACCTACAACCAATTTAGCAAAAGAAAGTATTTTTAATATTATAACTAATAAATCTGATTTAAAGAATTTAAAAATTGCTGATACGTTTTCAGGTTCTGGTTTAATTGGTTTAGAATTTATTTCAAGAGGAGCTGATGTAATTTTTGTTGAAAAAAATATAAAATGTTTTAAACACATAGTTAAAACACTTAAGCTTCTTGGACTTAACAACAAGGTTTTCAAATCTGATGTTTTTAAATATCTACAAACATCTGAGCAAAAATTTGACTATATATTTGCTGATCCACCATATAAGTTCTCATATGAGCAATATTTACAGTTAATTAAGTTGATAGTTAATAGTAATTTAAAATCTGATGGCTTGTTAATTATAGAACATTTTAAAAAAAATGATTTCTCTGATATTTCTGAGTTTGAAGAACGTCGAGATTATGGTGATTGTTCCTTTTCTTTTTTCAAATAAAAAAAGCGGGTATTACCCGCTTTTCTGTGAATCTATAAGCCGAATTCTGTACTTTATTAAAGCTCTTGTCATTTATCTTGATATATAGTTACCCATATATTCTAGCTGCCTACCCTCCAACATTAAGCGTACAACTCTTAAAAGCTGGTTTACATGGCATTTCACCGCACAGAGTTTACATGATTTCACTACAGCATTACCTGTACATACTTTCTGTTGCACTTTTCCTAACTTTTCAGTTGATGGCTGTTAACCATTGTGCTGTACTATGGTGTTCGGACTTTCCTCTATAAATAGCGACAAGACGATTCACGATGCAAAAATATACAAATGTTAATATATATATGTAATTAAAGTATTTTATTAATAAATTAATCTTCATGTTTTCATATATTTAATAATAAGTTTTATAAAAAATTATCCTATTATTATGAGTGATTTTTTGGTTTCAGCTAGAAAATATAGACCAGTAAATTTTGACGACGTTGTAGGTCAAGAAATAATCACTACCACTCTTAAAAATGCTATTAAAAATAATAAGTTAGCTCAAGCATTACTTTTTACAGGACCTAGAGGTGTTGGAAAGACCAGCTGTGCAAGAATTGTAGCAAGGGAGATAAATAATTTTGAAATAGACGATGACAACACCTATAATATATTTGAATTAGACGCGGCATCAAACAATGGTGTTGAAGGAATCCGAAATTTAATTGATCAAACCAGAATACCACCTCAAATAGGTAAATATAAAGTTTATATTATCGATGAAGTTCATATGCTATCCTCAGGTGCTTTTAATGCATTTCTTAAAACCTTAGAAGAACCCCCAGCTCACTGTATATTTATTTTAGCTACAACTGAAAAACATAAAATTATTCCAACCATACTATCAAGATGTCAAATTTATAATTTTAAAAGAATTTCTACAGAACATATTATTACACATCTTAAAGAAATATGTAAAATAGAAGATATAAAATATGAAGATAATGCTTTAATCCAAATTGCTAGTAAATGTGATGGAGCTATGAGAGATGCTTTACAGCTATTTGACAAGGTGATTGGGGTAAATAAAAACATAACTTCTAAAATTGTAGAAGAAAACCTAAATACAGTAGATTTTGACACTTACACTGAATTAATTAATGATATTAAATCAAAAGATATTCCTAAAATAATGGTAAGTGTAAATCAAATTCTTGATAATGGAGTTGCAGGAGATTTATTTTTATCTGGTTTATCTTCATTTTACAGAGATATACTTGTAAGTAAAAATAAATTATCCCACAACTTACTTAACTATGAAGATAAGAGAGTTAAAACATTATTAAGTTTGAGCTCTGACATTAATTTTCATATTTTAATTGAATATATAAACCTTTTAAATGAGGCAGAAATTAACTTTCAGAAAAGTCTAAATCAAAGACTTTTGATTGAACTATCAATTTTAAAAATTTCCTCATTAGAATTCAATGAGGAAAAAAAAAAATTTAAATACAGATTAATTCCAATATCTAATTTTCAAAGCCAAGTTTTTATTTCTCAATACTCAAATGCAATAGAACAAAAAAAGCCAAAACCTATTGCCAACTTAAGTGTTTCTAAATTTCAAACTTCAACTCTATCATTAAAAAGTATAGAAAAAAATAAGGAAATTAATAATCTTGATTTAGACTCTGAAGTAGAATATAGCAATAATAATGAGTTGATATTAGAAGATATTTTAGAAGTTTGGGATAATTACACAAATATTCAAGAAGAAAAAGGTAGATATAATATTGCTTCAATACTAAGAATTTCATCTCCTAAATTTAAAAATAATACAATAATTTACTCTGTACCTAACAATACAACTTCTTTAGAAATTGATTCAGAAAAACAAAATTTACTTTTATTTTTAAGAAACAAACTTGAATCAGATATAGGTTTATTAATAGAAATTGATAAAAAAATAGATGAAAATAAAGCTTATACTAATCAAGACAAATTTGAAGTATTAAAAAAGAAAAATCCTCTGATAGATGAATTAAGAAATACTTTTAAATTATCTATCTAATTTTTAAGGACTTAATCTCTCTTTCAGCCAATTATTTTTAATTAGCTTAAATCTTATTCTATCATGCAATCTATTCTCACCACCTTGCCAAAACTCGTATTCTACGGGAGATACAATATAACCACCCCAATTTAAAGGTCTTGAAATTTCTTTATTTTTATACTCATCTTTTAACTCATTAAATTTATCTATTAAAACTTGCTTAGATTTAATAACAGCACTTTGATTTTCAGAAACTAAAGCACCAAGTTTACTTCCTTTTGGTCTAGAATTAAAATAGTTACTACTAATTTCTTCACTAGTTTTTTTTGCAAATCCCTTAATTATGACTTGTCTTTCTTGATCTTCCCAAAAAAAAGATATTGAAACTTTATTATTGTTTTTTATAGATATAGATTTTTCACTATTATAATTTGTAAAAAAAATAAATCCCTCATCAGAGTAGTGTTTTAATAATACTACTCTACCCTTTGGATAGCCTTCATTATCAATTGTAGATAAAGTCATAGCATTTACTTCTAATAAAGTAGATGATTTAATTTCACTGAACCACTTATCAAATAGCTTTATAGGCTCATCTGGAACTTCATTCTCGCTAAGACTCATTTTAGAATATGATTTTCTTAATGCACTAACATCTCTTTGCATAAAACAAATTTAAATAATTAATAAACTAAAATCTAAATATCTATTTTTTTTCCTTCTTCAGATAAAAGAACTCTTGGGAAAATTTCACTAACTTCTTTTAAAAATAAATCGTAATTATCATATCTAGACGAAAAATGACCGATGAGTAATTGTTTTACATTAGATTTTTTTGCCAATTTACCAGCATCTGCAGTTGTTGAATGAAGTGTGTTTATTGCTTTTTCTTGGTCATTTGATAAGAAAGTTGTCTCGCAATACAAAAGATCAACATCTTGAACATAATTGATTAAATCATCATTATAAGCAGTGTCACTACAGTATGCAAATGACTTTGGTTTATCTCCCTCAATTGTTACATCTAAATAATTAATTTCAACTCCTTTAGAGTTCAATACGTTTTGCCCCTTTGTAAGTTTATTAAAATATAACTTATCTATATCAAAGTGTAATGCTTTTTCTAGAATTAATTTTCTCTTTCTGGGCTTCTCTTTTATTAAAAACCCATTAGTATATATTGAATGATTTAAAGGAAATGATTTAATAAAAAAAACATCGTTTTCAAAGATATTAATCATTTTATTCTCTGTTAATCCAATTAAATTTAGCTCATAATTTAATTTCATTTGTGAAAATTTTATATGTGCTTGTATAATTTTAAGGACTGATGTTGGGCAAAATACAGTTAGTTTTTTAGTTCTTTTTAAAAGTGATAAAGTTGAAATTAATCCTATTAGACCAAAATAATGATCTCCATGAGCATGACTTATCAATATAATTTCAATTCTTGATAGTTTTATTTTATTTTTTCTTAACTGAAACTGAATACCTTCACAACAATCTATAAGAATATTATATTTTGAAATTTGTAATAAAAGTGATGTAGAATACATCCCTATTTTAGGTATTGCACCTTGCGATCCTAATATTGTTAAATTCAATGGTTAAAATTTTTCTTTGCTAAAAGATAAATAACCGCCATTCTAATAGCTACTCCATTCTCAACTTGATCTAAAATTATTGAGTTATTTGAGTCGGCAACCTCACTTGTAATTTCTACTCCTCTATTTATAGGGCCAGGGTGCATAATCACTATATCTTTCCCTAATTTATCTAATCTTTCTGAAGTAAGCCCGTACAGTCTTTTATATTCTCTAACTGAAGGAAAAAAACTCTCATTCATTCTTTCATTTTGTAGCCTTAGCATATTAGCAACATCACACCATTCTAAAGCCTTGTCGAAGTTTGGCTCGACCTTTACTCCAAAATCTTTCAAATATTTGGGAATTAAGGTGTTTGGTCCACAAACTTTAATATTTGCTCCCTGTAACTGTAGAGCAAATATGTTAGACAAAGCTACTCTACTGTGAAGAATATCACCTACTATCAGAATATTTCTATTTTTTAAGTCACCTATTTCTTTACGCATGGAATAAGAATCTAATAATGCTTGAGTTGGATGCTCATGAGCGCCATCTCCTGCATTTATAATAGTGGCATTTACTTTATTTGATAATAAATGTGGAGCACCAGGATTTGGATGCCTAATAACTACCATATCAACTTTCATTGATAAAATATTATTAACTGTATCTATTAAAGACTCCCCCTTCTTAACAGAAGATTGTGATGACGAAAAATTTAATATATCAGCTGATAATCTTTTTTCTGCTAATTCAAAAGATAGTTTTGTCCTAGTAGAGTTTTCAAAGAAAAGGTTAGCTATGGTTATATCTCTTAACGATGGAACTTTTTTTATAGGTCGGTTAATTACTTCTTTAAAATTATCTGCTGTTTTAAAAATTAAATCTAAATCATTTTGATTTAAATATTTTATACCTAGTAAATGCTCTACACTTAGACTATTCATTGATTAAATTTTCAATATATACGTAATTCCCAAGTTTATTGTTATTCCATTCTACATTGACTTTTTGATTATCATAAACATCTACTTGAACTCCTTTATAATCCGGTTGAATAGGTAACTCTCTGCTATATCTTCGATCAACAAGAATTAAAAGTTCTATAGATATTGGTCTTCCAAAAGTTTCTATTGCTGTCAAAGCAGCTCTAATAGTTCTTCCAGTGTATAAGACATCATCAATAAAAACTACTTTTTTGTTTTCAATCAATAATTTAAAGTCTGTTTCACTAGGAACTAAAACATCACTATTCCTTCTAAAATCATCTCTAAAAAAGGTAATATCAAGAAATCCATAGTTAATATCAGAAATATCATAATTAGAAGATAAAATTTCAACAATTTTATTGCACAATGATTTTCCTCTTGGCTGTAATCCAACTAGAACTGTATCCTTAAAATCTCCATGATTTTCTGAAAGCTGACAAGCCAACCTATTGAGGGAAATTTCAAGTTGATTATTGTTAAGGATAATTTTTTTACGCATTGTGTGTGTAATATCACTTTTAAATTAAAAAAAAAGCCTTTCAATTGAAAGGCTTTTTCTATTATTTTCCATCCATTTTATCTTTGAGCTCTTGCAATTGTTCATTTGCATCACCTAAAGTGTTTTTTGCGGATTGGCTATCTTCTTTCATTTTTTTAGACATCACTTTTTTGTTAATCTCTTCAATATCTCTGAAAGTTTGAGTGTGAGACAATACTACTCTTTTAGTATCCTTATTGAATTCAATTACTTTTAAATCAACAACTTCACCTTTTTGAAGTTTACCTCCATCTTCTTTAATCATATGTCTAGATGGAATAAAAGCAATAACATCATCATTAAATTTAACCGTTGCTCCTTTAGGAACAATTTCGCTAACTTCAGAGTTATGTATTGAATTTAAAACAAATTCATTCTCGTATTTATCCCAAGGATTTTCAGTTAACTGCTTATGACCAAGGCTTAACTTTCTATTTTCAACATCTAATTCAAGAACTAATACTTCTATATTTTCTCCTGTATTGCAAAATTCTCTTGGATGCTTGATTTTTTTAGTCCATGAAAGATCCGATATATATATAAGACCGTCAACACCCTCCTCAAGCTCAACAAAAACACCAAAATTTGTAAAATTTCTCACTATTCCAGTGTGTTTAGATTGTAATGGATATTTCGTAGTAATATCAGTCCACGGGTCAGGAGTTAATTGTTTAACTCCTAAAGACATTTTTCTTTCTTCTCTATCGAAGGTTAAGATTTTAGCCTCAATCTGATCTCCTACATTAAAGAAATCTTGAGCAGACCTTAAATGCGTAGACCAAGACATTTCAGAAACATGGATAAGACCTTCTACACCTTCTGATATCTCAACAAATGCACCGTAATCAGCAATGACTACAACTTTCCCTTTAACTGTATCTCCAACTTTAACATCTTCTGCTAATGCTTCCCATGGATGCTTACTTAATTGTTTTAAACCAAGCTGAATTCTTGATTTATCTTCATCAAAGTCTAATATTACAACCTTTAATTGCTGATCAAGTTCAACAATTTCATTTGGATGATTAATTCTTGACCATGATAAATCAGTAATATGAACTAATCCATCAACTCCACCAAGATCCATAAATACTCCATATGAAGTAATATTCTTAACAACACCTTCTAAAATTTGACCTTTTTCAAGCTGTTTGATTATTTCTTTTTTCTGAAGCTCAATATCAGCTTCGATTAATGCTTTATGAGATACCACAACATTTTTAAATTCATGGTTAATTTTTACAACCTTAAATTCCATGGTTTTGTTTACATACTGATCATAATCTCTAATTGGCTTCACATCAATTTGCGAACCTGGTAAAAATGCTTCAATTCCAAAAACATCTACAATCATACCTCCTTTAGTCCTACATTTAACAAAACCGTTTACAATCTCACCAGTATCATGCGCATCATTAACTCTTTCCCATGCTTTAATAACTCTAGCTTTTCTGTGAGAAAGAATCAATTGACCTGTAGCATCCTCTCTTATATCAATTAAAACTTCTACTTTATCACCGACTTTCAAACCAGGGTTATATCTAAACTCATTTAATGAAATAACTCCTTCAGATTTTGCGTTTATATCAATAATAGCTTCTCTATCAGTCATATGAACAACAGTACCTTCAACAACATTATTAGTTAAAGTCTCTACAAAGTTTTCTTCAACTAATTTTTCAAACTCTTTAATTTGTTTGTCATCTACTTCATCAATACCTTCTTCGTAGTTATGCCAGTCGAAATTTGATAAGATTTCTGTCGGATCTACTTTTTCTTTTGTTTCTTTTGAATCTTTGGTTGATTTTTTGGAAGTATCTTCAACCGCAACATTATTTTCTACTGCTTCAGGTAATTTTTCAGTAGACTCTTTTTTTTCTGCTTTTTTAGGCATAATAAAAAAATTTGTATTCTAAAATCTCGACTGATTTAACACATAAATTTTAGAAGATATTAAAATTTATTTAAACCATTTGTTTCAGTCTATTAGTGACAAAAGGCATGCGAAAATAAAAAATATTATTAATATAATATTAAATATGAATAATTAATTCAATAGTTTCTTATCTATAATATTTGATATTACTTCTAATTGATCATTAATTGTCATGTTACTATTATCTATTAGGAAGGCATCTTTTTCAATAACTAAAGGAGAATCTAGTCTTGAAGAATCTAATTTATCTCTGTTTTTAATGTTATTTAATATAGACTCATATTTAACAGATTCACCCTTCAAAATCATTTCATCGAACCTTCTTTTTGCTCTAACGGAATCAGAAGCAGTAAGAAATAGTTTAATGTCTGCATCAGGAAAAACAACAGAACCAATATCCCTTCCATCCATTACAACCCCCATATTTCTATCAATATTTCTCTGTAGCTTAACCATCTCTCTTCTAATTTCAGGAATTGCAGCTATTTCACTAACCATTTCAGAAACTTCAAGTGTATTTATTTGTTGTTCAATATTTATATTATTCATGTAGATTTCGGATATCAAATCGTTATCATTAAACTTAAAATGTATTGATGTAGAACTCAATTTTTTAATAAATAAATCAATATCGGATTTTAATAATAAAAGTAAATTATTCTGAATTACATATAATGTTACAGCCCTATACATTGAACCAGAATTAATGTATATATAACCATATTTAATTGCTAACTTTTTTGCAATTGAACTTTTACCTGTAGATGCATGTCCGTCAATAGCTATTGTGAGTTTTTTCATTAATCTAAATCTAATTGTATTCCTAGATAATTTACATTTGCTGCACTAGAAAATCTAGCATGACAGTAATTGAAACGAAGTTTGTTAAATTTCATACCAAATCCAAAGGATACACCAGAAAAGTTTCTCTGTTCTAATATTCTAAGTTCCTCAGAACGTCTAAAACTATAACCTAATTGCATTGTAAAAATAGATTTTGGAAATAGTTCAACTCCAATAATTGTGTGTCTTAATATTTCATTAAAAATTGAAATATTTTCCTCAGTTATATTTCCGTCTAAGTCAGTTATAATTCGAGAGGGATTAGAAATACCTATAGGCCATTTTTGTAAATTTTCTAGAGTTATATGCCAGGTAATAGGTGCATTTTCTAATTTTTGAGATATTCCTAGGTCAATTTCAAAAGGAAGTGGTTCATCAACTTCATTGTAGGCTTTTAATTGAAAACCTATATTTCTAAAAACCAATGAAGCTTTAATATCATTTATATTATCAACATAAAAAAACCCAATATCAGTAGCTACTCCATACGAATTGTATTGTTCAAAAGTTGAAGTTATTAATTTTAAGTTTGCACCAAATGAAATTGGAATATTTTTAAATTTATTTGCATAACCAACAGAAAAAACAGATTCATTACCGCTAAATTCTGAAGTAAAATTGCCGTTTTCATCATAACCCATGAAATCTCCATAATTTATATAAGAAAAACCAAAATGCAGGGTGTTACCTCTGTTATCAAGTTTATAGGCGTATGCTAAAGATCCGTAAGATATGTCTGAAAAATAACTAAAATAATTAATAGCCAACATATTATCCATATCCTGATTAATTGAAGAAGGATTATACAGTCCCGAAACAACATCATCATCTAATATTGTTATATTTTTACCGCCAAGCGCCAACTGTCTAGGAGAATTTGAGATATTTAAAAACTGGTACGTTGACTCTCCTGCATTTTGAGCATAATTTAAATCAATATTAAATACAGCAACAATAAAAAGGGGAAATACAATTCTTTTGAATATCATGCACTTAAAACTACTATTATGTAATTATATTATAATTTTTTTGAATTTTTAACAGGTTGATTGGTTAATGCAATCTTAATTACTTCACTCATTTCAGAAACATAATGAAATTTCAATCCTTTAATATATTTTTGATTTATCTCATTAACATCTGGCTTATTTTGATCACAAAGAATTACTTCTTTGATATTTGCTCTTTTTGCGGCAAGAATTTTTTCTTTGATACCACCAACCGGTAATACCTTACCTCTTAAAGTTATTTCACCAGTCATAGCTATTCTTGATTTTATTCTTTTTTGGGTAAACAGTGATATCAGTGATGTTAACATTGCAATTCCTGCGCTAGGACCGTCTTTTGGGGTTGCACCTTCCGGAACATGAATATGTATATTATACTTTTCAAATACCTCAGACTTAATATCTAATAAATCACAATTTGATTTAATATATTCAAGGGCTATGGTCGCCGATTCAGACATTACTTTACCTAAATTTCCAGTAATAGAGAGTTTTCCTTTTCCTTTTGATAATATTGATTCTATAAACAAAATATCCCCTCCTACTCTAGTCCATGCTAAACCAGTAACTACTCCTGCAATATCATTATTCTCATACTTATCTCTTGACAATCTTGCAGGGCCTAATATTTCGATTAAATCATCAGTACTAATATTAGGATTATACTGTATTTCGGTAGCAATGTTTTTTGCACAATATCTAACTATTTTAGCTATGTGTTTTTCTAAGCCTCTAACGCCTGACTCTCTAGTATAGCCATCAATAATTTTTTGCATAGTTCTAACTCCTATTTTTAAATCTTTTGAAGTAATTCCATGTTCTTTTATTTGTTTAGGAAGTAAGAATTTTTTTCCAATCTGAATTTTATCCTCAGTGGTGTACCCGCTTACATTAATAATTTCCATTCTATCCAATAAAGCAGGTTGAATATTAGAAAGATTATTCGAAGTAGCAACAAACATTACTTTTGAAAGATCAAATCCTTTTTCCAAATAATTATCATAAAACTCATTATTTTGTTCAGGGTCTAAAACCTCTAACATTGCTGAAGAAGGATCACCTACATTTGAAGACGTAAGCTTATCAATTTCGTCTAAAACAAAAACTGGGTTTGCTGTTTTTGCTTTTTTAATATTTTGAATAATTCTACCAGGCATTGCACCAATATATGTTTTCCTATGTCCTCTAATTTCAGCCTCATCACGTAAACCTCCTAATGATATTCTGACATATTTTCTTCCAACTGCCTCTGCTATAGATTTACCTAAAGAAGTTTTACCCACACCAGGAGGTCCTTGTAAACATAAAATTGGAGATTTCATGTCGTTTCTAAGTTTTAGAACAGCCAAATATTCAATAATACGCTTCTTAACATCATCTAATCCAAAATGATCTCTATCTAATATTTTTTTTGCTCTATTGAGATCAAACTTATCTTTAGAATATTCATTCCATGGTAAATCTAAAATTAAGTCTAAATAATTTCTTTGAACTGAATACTCTGAGACCTGAGGATTCATTCTTTGTAATTTTGCTAATTCCTTTTCAAAATGGATCTTGATTTCATTATTCCATTTCTTGTTTTTAGATCTTTTTCTCATATCATCTAATTCAGAATCATGGCTAACACCCCCCAACTCTTCTTGAATTGTTTTCATCTGCTGATGTAAGAAAAACTCTCTCTGTTGTTGACTTAAATCGGTTTGAACTTTAGACTGAATGTCATTTTTAATTTCAAGTTTTTTGAATTCGACATTCATGTGCCTAAGTGTCTCAAGTGCTCTTTTTTGTAAATTATTAATTTCTAATAAATCTTGCTTATCCTTAACAGGTAAATTTAGGTTTGAAGAAACAAAATTTATTAAAAAAGAATTACTCTCAATATTTTTAATCGCAAAAGAAGCTTCAGAAGGAATATTAGGATTTCTTTTTATTATTTCTAAAGATAAATCCTTTATCGAATCTATAATTGCTGTAAACTCAGAGTTAGTTTTACCTGGATTTTCTTCTGGGTAATCTTTAATGTTTGAAGTTATATAAGGTTTTTCAGAAATTACTCTTTCAATTTCAAATCTTTTTTTTCCTTGAATAATCACAGTAGTATTACCGTCAGGCATTTGTAGCACCTTTAATATTTTTGCAACTGTTCCAACCTTAAATATATCTTTAACTTTAGGGTCCTCAACATTCTCATCTTTTTGAGCAACAACTCCAATTAATTTATTAAAGTTATTAGCATCCTTTATTAATTTGATGGATTTGTCTCTTGAAGCAGTTATTGGAATTACAACTCCAGGAAAAAGAACAGTATTTCTTAATGAAAGTATCGGTAATGTAAGTGGTAATTCCTCTTTACTAATTTCTAATTCATCTTCAGGAGTCATTAACGGAATTAACTCAGAATTTTCATCAATATCCTGAGCTGACAAATTGTCAATATTAAATAGATTTTTTTTTGACATATAAAATATTAATTTAAAGATAAATGATTTTATATCTGTAAAATATCATAAATATCATCTATCACACTATATATATTTCAAGTACTATGCCATTAAAAAATTAATCATTTGAAACCTTACTTAAAAAGTAAATGGAAGGAATAAATAATAAGGAGAAAAGTAAAATCGCTAATCTTATACTTCCTGTATATAAATCCATTGTAGCATAAATTGCAGTACCTATAACAATACTTAGTTTTTGGGAAACATCATAAAAACTAAAATATGATGTTGAGTATTTCACATCAATTAATTTTGAAAATGTAGATCTAGAAAGAGATTGAATACCCCCCATTCCTAAACCAATAAATCCTGCAGCATAATAGAATTCAATTGGGGTTGTAACAAAAAAACCAAATAAACAGATTATCCCCCATAATATATTAATCCCTATCAATGTATTAATATTTCCAAATCGATTAGAAATTTTCGCTCCTAAATAAGCGCCAACTGCTGCCAGTATTTGAATAACAATTATTGCAATAATTAGCCCAGTTTGCATAGTTTCTTCACTATCCCAACTGATTTCATTTAAGTCAGCACCAAAATAACTAGCTAAAAGAATAATTGTTTGTGTTGGAATTGTAAATATGAAAAATGATAATAAAAATATTTTAAGATTTTTATTCGTTTTTAATTGATTTAAAACGTTAATTAACTGATTAAATCCACTAAAAAGTGTAGTAGTTGAATATAAATTTGTTTTTTTAACATTATAGAAATTTTTACCAGGTAGATAATAGAATGAGTACTGGCTAAAAGCAAGCCACCAAATTCCTACTAAAACAAAAGATATTTTTACAGCATGTATTTTATCATTTATGTTAAAATATTCAGGGAATTGAGTTAAAAATAAACAAAAAATTAATAAAATTATACTACCAAGATATCCTAAAGAGTATCCCTTTGCACTGGTAATATCTTGTTCATCTACATTTGCAATATCAGGTAAATAAGAATTATAAAAGACTAAACTTCCCCAAAACCCGACAACTGCAAAAAAGTAGTATATCATTCCCAAATCAAAATTATCTAAATCAAAAGTGTATAATAAAATACAGGAGATTGAGCCTAGATAACAGAAAAACTTCATAAACAATTTTTTGTAACCTGTATCATCTGCAATTCCAGAAAGAATAGGTGATATTATGGCTAAAATTATAAAAGTAAATGAAGAAACATATCCGATAAAAGCATCATTTTCAACAGCGTTAAACCATAAAAAATCTACAGGTTCTCCCTTAGTGATACTTTTGAAATATATTGGAAAAATTGCGGTAGAAATCACCAAAGGATAAACAGAATTTGCCCAATCATAGAAGGCCCAAGCGTTTAATAATTTTTTATCACCTTTTTTATAAAATATCATTTAATTAAAATAAATTTGTAGTTCGTAGCAAAACGATATTAATATTACAATAATTTATCCATTTGCTTAAGTATTTATAGATGAAAAAAATTACACTTCTTATACTTTTACTTTTTACATCGTTAAACGTGGTTGTTTCACAAAATAAAAATTATCAAAAAGAAATAGATATGACTAAGAAAAAAGTTGAAAAAACTGATGAAGAATGGAGAAATATTCTAAATGATGAAGAATTTAGAGTATTACGGGAAAAAGGAACTGAATATCCACATACCGGAAAATATAATCTTCATTTTGAAAATGGTGTTTATAATTGTAATGGATGTAAAACTCCTTTGTTTAATAGTGATCAGAAATTTGAGTCTGATTGTGGTTGGCCAAGCTTTGATGATGCAATTGATGGTTCAATTAAATATGTTGAGGATTATTCGCATAACATGATTAGAACTGAAATTATTTGTGTAAAATGTGATGGACATTTAGGTCATGTTTTTAATGATGGACCAACAGATACAGGCAAAAGGTATTGTGTTAATTCAGTTAGTATCGATTTTAATAAAAATTCAAATAAAGAATAATATGAGTAATTATGATGTAATTGTTTTAGGAAGTGGTCCTGGTGGCTATGTTACCGCTATTAGAGCATCTCAGTTGGGTTTAAAAACTGCAGTTGTTGAGAAGGAAAATTTAGGTGGTGTTTGTTTGAATTGGGGATGCATACCTACGAAGGCATTGCTTAAATCAGCCCAGGTTTTTGAATATTTAAATCATGCTGAGGATTATGGTTTAAATGCTGATAATGTAAGTCAAGATTTTAAAAAAATTATTTCTAGAAGCAGAAATATTGCATCTGGTATGAGTAAAGGTATTACTTTTTTGATGAAGAAAAATAAAATTGACGTATTAAAAGGTTTTGGGAAAGTTAAAAAAGATAAAATTGTTTCAGTAGATGGCAACGATTATAAAGCAAAACATATCATCATAGCTACTGGTGCAAAATCAAGAATTTTACCATCTATTCCGCAAGATGGTAAACAAATTATTGGATATCGTGAAGCTATGACTTTAGAAAAACAACCTAAAAGTATTACTATAGTTGGTTCAGGAGCTATTGGAATTGAGTTTGCTTACTTCTATAACAGTATTGGAACAGAAGTTACTGTTATTGAATATATGCCGAATATTGTACCTATAGAAGATTTGGATATTTCCAAAGAACTTGAAAAATCTTTTAAGAAAAAAGGAATAAAAATAATGACTTCATCTGAAGTTATTTCTGTAGAAAAAACTAAAAATAAAGTTTCTGCTAAAGTAAAAAACGGGAATAATGAAATTAATATTGAATCTGAAATATTACTATCAGCAGTAGGGATAAAATCAAATATTGAAAATATTGGATTAGAGGATGTTGGAATAGCAGTTGATAGAGACAAAATTTTAGTTGACAAATTTTATAATACAAATATTCCTGGGTATTACGCAATTGGTGATATAGTTGCTGGTCCAGCGTTAGCACATGTAGCATCAGCTGAAGGAATACTTTGTGTGGAAAAAATTGCGGGACATAATGTAGCTCCGATAGATTATGGGAATATTCCAGGATGCACATACTGTAGTCCAGAAATTTCTAGTGTAGGACTAACCGAAAAACAAGCCATAGAAAAAGGGTACAAAATTAAAGTTGGAAAATTTCCGTTTTCTGCATCAGGAAAAGCAAGTGCTTCAGGGAATAAAGAGGGTTTTGTTAAGGTTATATTTGATGAAAAATATGGAGAATGGCTTGGTTGTCACATGATTGGAGATGGAGTAACAGATATGATAGCAGAGGCTGTTTTGGGTAGAAAACTTGAAACAACAGGGACAGAAGTTTTAAAAGCTATTCACCCACATCCCACAATGTCAGAAGCTGTTATGGAGGCGGTTGCTGCAGCATACGATGAGGTTATTCATCTTTAGACTAATGCATTTAAAGCCAAATTGTAAGAATTTAAACCAAAACCACAAATTACTCCTTTTACGTTTTTTGAAATTAGAGAAGTGTGTCTTATTTTTTCTCTTGAATATATATTAGAAATATGAACTTCGATAACAGGAGACTGAATAGCTGATATTGCATCGGCAATTCCAACAGAAGTATGCGTGTAAGCTGCTGCATTCAAGACTATACCATCATAGCTGAATCCCACTTCTTGAATCTTATTAATTATTTCTCCTTCGATATTTGATTGGTAATAATCTAATTCAATGGTTTTATAAAATTCTTTTAATTCCTTAAAATAATTGTCAAAAGAAATATCACCATAAATGCTAGTTTCCCTAACACCTAATAGATTTAAATTTGGACCATTGATAATGATAATTTTTTTCATATCGTAAATTTATTAAATTTAACTAAGATAAAATTATTATGAAATGGAATCATGCAATAAATGATTTTAAAGATTACTTAAAAATTGAAAGAGGCCTAAGCAACAACTCTGTATCTAGTTATGAGAATGATTTAAAAAAGCTAAAATCTTTTCTTAATAAAGGAAATACGACAATAAAGCCGATTGATGTTACACCTGAAAACGTAAAAGAATTTGTATACTTTATTTCTAAAAACGTTAAACCTAATTCTCAATCTAGAATTATTTCTGGAATTAGAAGTTTTTATGAGTATCTAATGTTTGAAAAATTAATTAAAATAAACCCTCTTTCAAATATAGAATCTCCTAAACTTCAACGAAAACTACCTAGCACCCTTTCTTTAGATGAAATCAATCTAATGATTTCAAATATCGATAAAAACAAATCTGAATCAGAAAGAAATATAGCTATAATAGAAACACTATATGGTTGCGGCTTAAGAGTAAGTGAATTAATTGAAATGAAAATATCAGACCTCTTCTTCAGTGAAGATTTTATTAAAGTTACGGGTAAAGGAAACAAACAAAGACTTGTCCCAGTTAGTTATATTAATCAAAAATGTATTAATAATTATATTTTAAATTCCCGATCAAAAAAAAATATTCAGACTAAATATTCAGACTTTTTATTTTTAAACAGAAATGGTAAGAAATTAACCAGAAATATGATATTTATTATCGTCAAGAATCTGACAAAAATTTCTGGAATCAAAAAGATAATTTCCCCTCATACTTTTAGACACTCTTTTGCTACTCATCTACTTGAAAACGGTGCAGACTTAAAAACCATACAGCAACTATTAGGACATGAAAGTATAACAACAACAGAAATATATATGCATTTAGATAATAAGGCACTTACAAATGTCATGAAGAAGTTTCATCCAAGGTCTAAATCTACTTAGCAATATTTATAGATCGTGTTTCCCTAATTACAGTTACTTTAACTTGTCCTGGATATGTCATGTCGGTTTGAATTTTTTGTGAAATTTTAAAAGACAAGTTTGATGATTCTTCGTCATTTATTTTTTCACTTTCAACAATCACCCTAAGCTCTCTGCCGGCTTGAATAGCATAAGCTTTTTCTACTCCATCAAATTCTAAGGCAATTTCTTCAAGATTCTTTAATCTTTCAATGTATGAGTCTAGAACTTGTCTTCTTGCACCTGGCCTAGCTCCAGACATAGCATCACATACTTGAATAATTGGAGAAATTAAAGAACTCATTTCAATTTCGTCATGGTGAGCTCCTATGGCATTACATACATCTGGTTTCTCTCCATATTTTTCTGCCCATTGCATACCTAAAATTGCGTGAGGAGTCTCAATATCCTTTTCAACACTTGGAACTTTTCCAATATCGTGTAACAAACCTGCTCTTTTTGCCATTTTTGCATCTATTCCCATTTCAGAAGCCATAATTGCACATAACTTTGCAACTTCTTTAGAATGCTGAAGAAGATTCTGACCATATGATGATCTATACTTCATTCTTCCTACATATTTAATTAACTCAGGATGAAGTCCATTAATTCCTAAATCAATCACTGTTCTTTTACCTACTTCAATTATCTCTTGTTCTATCTCCTTTTTAGTTTTTGTAACCACCTCCTCAATTCTTGCAGGATGAATTCTGCCATCTTTAACTAACTTATGTAAAGATATTCTAGCAATTTCTCTTCTAATAGAATCAAAACATGATAAAATTATAGCTTCTGGTGTGTCATCAACGATTATTTCAACTCCAGTAGCCGCCTCTAATGTTCTAATATTTCTTCCTTCTCTTCCAATAATTCTTCCTTTAATATCATCTGATTCTATATTAAATACAGAAACAGTATTATCGATAGTTTCTTCAGCCCCTATTCTTTGAATTGTATTTAAAATAATTTTTTTAGAATTTTCCTTAACTGTCAATTCTGCCTCTTCCATTTTTTCTTTTGCATATATCAATGCATCATTCTCTGCATCCTTTTTAAGCGACTCTAGTAGACTTTCCTTAGCCTCGGTTTCGGATAGACCTGAAATTGACTCAAGTTGCTTTATTTGTTCTTTTCTAACTCTTTCAGTTTCTACTTTCTTTTTATCTAAAAGTGATATCTTATTTTCTACTTCTTTTAATTTTTTATCTAGATCAAGATTTAGAGACTCTTGTTTCTTTAAAGTAGATTCTACTAAGTTTTCTTTTGAAGACACCTCATGCTCTAAGGCTTTAATTTTATCTTCTCTAGAAAAAATTATTTTCTCATGCTCTGATTTAAGTTCTAAAAACTTCTCCTTTGCCTGAATAATTTTATTTTTCTTTATATTTTCACCTTTTTCATTTGCTAATTCTATAATTTTTTCTGCTTCTTTTTTTGCTTTATTTAATAATCCCACAGATTTATTCTTATTAAGAATTCTAATCACAATAATTCCTGCAAAAAAACCAACTGAAAGTGCAACTACTATACTATTTGTTATCTCCATTTTTATTTTT
>CESQ01133572.1_pt1 | contig 23142 bp, 21 predicted proteins | sample 361401 | NCBI WGS metagenome assembly CESQ01 (sample SAMEA2622119, study PRJEB7988) | marine metagenome | isolation source: saline water (ENVO:00002010), including | reverse complement strand
GACAAAGTTGGCAATATACAAAGCTTGCAACAAACAGGTAGCAATGCATTTACAAGAGAATTTGAATATACAGATAATACCTTAGATGACATTATAGTAAGCGGCACGCCTACTTCATTCAACTATGATGACAATGGTAATTTAATTAGCAGTGGCAGTAGCAGACATTATGAATGGAATGAAAAAGACCAATTAGCCTTTTTCAAAATAGATGCCGGAGGCGGACCGAGTGTTTATGCGCATTATTTATACGACTCAAGCGGTAACAGATTAAAGAAGATTGTTTGGGATCAGCAAGGTAATAAAGAAGTAACGGTATACATTGACGGCATTTTTGAATATCGCTTAAAACAAGAAGATAGTACAGATAAAGAGCAGAATATTATTCATGTAATGGATGATTCAGCTCGTATTGCACAAGTACGAATTGGCACTGAATTTAACGACGACATTGCTGAGGAAGTTAATTACGTTTTGGATGACCATATTGGAAGTTCAACAACGAGGTTAGGTGCAACAGGCAGTGTAATTGACCGACAAGAATTCTATCCTTTCGGAGATACTTCTTTGAGGACATATAGTAAAAAACGCTATCAATTCATCGGGCGTGAAAAGGATGCAGAGAGTGGTTTGCATTATTGGTCGGCACGTTATTATTCAAGTTGGATGTGCAGGTTCATATCGGTGGATAAAATGGCGAGCTCTTACGCACATTTAACGCCTTATAATTATGCTGATAACGACCCTATAAACGATTTTGATATTGATGGGAATCAGAACAACAACACCCAACAAACGCCAAGCGGTGGCTTACCAACCCTAGAACAAAAAGGAGAAACAAATACAAAAATCACAAACCTAGAAGTGCATGGCAATACGAAACCTGAGTTAATTCCGATAGCTTCTGCGGAGGGTGGAATAAAAAAACACTCTTTAAGTAAAGAGCCTGTGGGACCTATTTCTGAATCAACAGCGAACAAGGAAAAAGTTTATATGGTAACTCATAACTTCCCAACTAAAAAACTACCATTAATTAATGATACGCTAAAGAGTATAAAGACAGATGATGCAAATATAGTTGAACAGAAAAAGGAAACTACAAATTCATCGGAACAGGAATGGCATCCTCCGCTTGCCGCTACCCAGTCTGAAAACATTGAAGAAGTTGTAGACTACTCTTTTGACAAATTTATATCTCAAATTGCGGGAAATTATGCTCGAAATACTTCATTTAATGTTGATTTAGCTGTTAAAACATTGGATACCAATGCTAAATCAGCTTCTGTACATAGATGCGCAAGGTTTGTAAGATTAGCTATCAACGCAGGGGGAATAAAAACTCCAAATAATCCTGTATCGGCAAAAGATTATAAAGGATATTTAAACGAGTTAGGGTTCAAAGAAGTTAATCAGGAAGACTATAAACCTCAAAAAGGTGATATAGTTGTTTTTCAACCTGCAAAGGGGGGAAGTAAACACGGACATATTCAAATGTACAATGGTAAGCAATGGGTATCTGATTTCAGGCAAAATGGATTTTGGCCAGGAAGTCGATACAGAAACTCAAAACCTCAATATACAATTTATAGATAATGAAACAGTTCAATAAAATTTTACTTGGATTTCTATCAATACTCAATTTTAGTGCGTGCGATTCTCAAAACACCGTATCTGATGAAGTTAAAACCCTTAGAGAGTTTTATAGCTCTTACATAATGGAAAATGCAAAAAATGAATTAGATTTTCAAAAAATTGATTCTATAAAAGCCATCTATTGTACAGATGAATTACTTGAAGAATTGAAAAATTCTGAATTAGAAGCAGATCCTTTTTTAGATGTTCAAGATTATGATAAAACTTGGGCCGAAAATTTAAAAATTAAAAAATCTAAAATTGGAGAAAATAATTATCAAGTCTGTTTTAAAGTACAATTCGATAAAAGCAACCATTGTTTATTAATAAGTCTAAAAAAAGAAGAGGGTAAAATTAAAATAAATAAAGTTAAGAGAATAGACAACTAAAATTAGGTTAGCACATTTCTAAGTAGAAATAAACGGTAGTGTCCACTACGTAGCTTTTTGAAATTATTGTTTTTATTTGACTAATTATTAGTGGTTTGAATAAGTGCGGTAAATGGGAATGATATATCAACTAATAAAAATATGCCCGCTAAGCGTTTAATATCAAGCCAAAGATATTGTCGTGTCCACAACGTCACCTAAAATTGCTTGAAGTGCTTTTGAGGCTAGTAACAAATGAAGATTTTTGTTGCTAAAATGAAATGCAAGTATTGTGATACAAAGTGTCATAAAAAAGGAAAAAGAAATCGTCGTCAGCAGTACCAATGTCCTGTTTGCTATAGCTATCAAAAGCAAAACTATGTTAGAAATAGTTTAAAAAGCTATGATACTGAGCTCTTAATAAAGCTAAATAATGAAGGCTTAGGAATAAGATCCATTGGAAGAGTGTTAAACATCCCAAAATCAACTGTAAGTAAACTCATATTCACCTTGTCAAAAGAAATTAAGCAACCTACCTTAAAGGAAAGTGCAGAAGAATATGAAGTTGATGAGTTGAGAACTTTTATAGGAAAAAAAGAGAATGAATGTTGGATTTGCTATGCCATTAATCGAAATACGAAAGAAGTAATTGATTTTGTTGTCGGTAGAAGAACAAAATCCAATCTGAAGAAACTAATCGATTCTATTCTTGAATTGGAACCCAAAAAGATATATACCGATAAATTGAATGTTTATCCAAACCTAATTCCAAAGAGAATTCATTCTAAAGCGTTTATAAAGACTAATCACATTGAACGTAAAAACTTGACTATTAGAACCCACTTAAAGCGACTGAATCGAAGAACAATTTGTTTTTCAAAAAGTCTTGTTATGCTAAATGCTTGCTTACTACTTTACTTCTGGGTTGAAATACGAACATAATTAACCACTTAGACAACTTTTTATTATTTTTAAAGTTCATTGAGTAATAAAGTGACCTATGGAAATAAGAACAATTATCTGGATTTTTATAACCATCTTTTCAATTACTGCTATAATTACCTTATTGGGAATTACTAATATCATTAAAGGAATTCGAGAAAAGTACTTAGATAAATTATTTTATACGTTAATCATTGAGGTCGTTATAGCTGTAATTGCCGTATTTCAAGGAATAGATTTTAATAAGGAGAGTATTCAATTAAAAGCAGTTATAAAAAGTGCTGAAATAAAAAAAGAGTTTAACAATGAAGTTGAAGAAGCTAGTTTTATAGTTGAACGATTAAAAGAAAGCCTTCGTGTCCCTGATTTAGAAGTGAAGCTCAAAAAAGTTCAGAAACAAAATATAAGCCTAGAAGAAGAATTAGATAGTTGTAGTTTGAGTTTATCGCAAATTGAAAAAAGCTTTTACAGTAAAATCTCGAAATTAAGAGACATGATCAGCTATTATTCAGGTTCTATTAACTTAAATTATAAGGCAGAAGAAAAGCAAAAAGTTTTTAGAACATTAGAAGATATTTTTGAGATTTTAGGTTATTTGAAAGATGGCGACTCTGAAAATATTAAAGCGCTTCAAAGCCAATACAAACAGTTTGAGAAAAGAAATGGGGTGCATAAACGGGGAGAACTAATTATAACTGAATTTGAAACAACCTTATTGATTCGTGAGTATTTGAATAAATTTTATCCGATATAAATCAAAATATTATTATGGCCAATCAAAGAAAAAAAGTACGTATTCTATCCATTGATGGCGGTGGCATACGAGGAGTCATTCCCGGAGTAATTCTTTCAGTGTTAGAACAAAATATTCAACAAATCTGTGGAAACAAAAATGCTCGTTTGGCAGATTATTTTGATTTAATGGCAGGAACAAGTACAGGCGGAATTTTAAGTGCTTGTTATCTACTACCACAAAGTAGAGAGAGCCAAAAAGCTAAATTCTCAGCAGCAGAGATAGTAGACTTATACTTTCAGCATGGAGAAGAAATTTTTGCTCGACCTTTTTTTCATAAGATACGTTCAGCAGGAGGGATACTAGATGAAAAATATCCCGCCAAAGGACTAAAGAAAACATTGAAAAAGTACATGGGAGATACATGGATGAGTGACTTAATTAAACCGTCATTAATTACCGCTTATGATATTGAAAGAAGAAAAGCACATTTTTTTACTCAACAAGATGCCAAACAAAAAGGTAAAAACTTTTTAGTCCGTGATGCAGTGTGGAGTACAGCTGCAGCACCTACTTATTTTGAATGTACTAACATAAAAGATGATTTAAAAAGAGACTATGCTTTAATCGATGGGGGAGTGTATGCCAATAATCCTACTTTATGTGCCTATGCAGAAGCTCGTTCACTTTTCAAGAAACCGGACACTCAAAAAGCAGTTACCGCTGCCGATATGTTAATCTTATCAGTAGGCACAGGCAACGACAAAAAAACATACCCTTATCAAAAAGCTAAGAATTGGGGGCAAGCAGAATGGGTAAAACCCATTATCGATATTATGATGAGTGGAGTAGCAGAAACGGTAGATTATCAAGTAAGGCAAATCTATGATGCCATTGAACACTCATCTAACTATTTAAGGGTAGATGCACCACTTCCAAACACAGTTAACCATGATATGGATGATGCTAGTGAGGAAAACATGCAGGCATTAAAAAAACAAGGAGAACTTGTTGCACAAAAATTTAAAAAGCAGTTGGAAGATTTCGCTAAAACCATTGTTGAAACTGATGGCTGTGAGAGGATTTATTGATAATACTGCTAATTACTTAAACTATTATTTAACATAATAATTTGTTGGGTTAAAAAAGCGCAGGCCTGAAAAAACAGCGAGCCGGCGAAAGCTGTGAATGGACAAATGCTTAGTAATTCATTAAAGGCGCTTGTCGTTTTTACTTTAATAGAATTACTTGCATTTAGACAGAGCGCGCGGAAGCTTTGTTTTTTCTTGATTTTTTGGCTCTTTTTTATCAAGAAAAAAGAGCAGATAATTCAATCAGCGAGCGTTAAGCAAAGAAAATGCTAAAAAAGCCTTATTATATTAAGGCAAAACGCATTTTTGCATGCAAGCGAGCTTCCTCATAATTTTTTTGGGGCGGGCAAGAATAAATTTTAAAAAGGCGTTGGATTGGCTTAAACGAAATATTTTAAAGATTTCCTTATCATATTCAGCTTAAATCAATCATGAGTATCATATAAAGCCAATAGCGGCTATTTACCGATTAGGCGTAATGAGCTAGCCAAGCGAATGGAGACATAACGACTAATTATAGGACACAAGCAAACGAAATGTTCATTAGAATCATTGGGAAGGAAGTGCGAACTATTTACTTTGCTGCCAAAAGCAAAGCAAGCGTAGTTTACGGAGCGCAGACATAATATACATTATAGGATCAAAAGGTTAACCTAATAGAATAAAGCAAAAACCTGCTTTTGTCCTATAATGTACATGCGTTATGTTAAATAACGCAGCATTAAATTTTGGCGTGATTTTAACCCTTCAATTCCCCAAAATCATGACAAAATTTTATTTGGGAAGCTGATTTAATTTCTTTTTAAAAAAGGAGGGAAGGTTTTTCTCTTTCTCTTCAATTTGGGGAAGGACGGAACACTTTTTTGGTGCAGCGCAGCGAAAACGAAAGTGTGTGAAGTAGGGGAGGCAATATTATTATTTTCCTAATCTTAATATTCTAAAAGCACCTCTTAATACAATTCCAAAAATGATTAACCCAATTACCAAATCGGGAATCTTACTTTCAGTCAGGTAGACTAAAACACCTGCTACAATTACACCCGAATTAATAATGATATCATTTGAAGTAAAAATAGCTGAAGCTTGCATATGAGCTTCTTTACTTTTGGCTTTCTGAATGAGGTAGAGCGAAACAGAATTGGCAATTAGGGCTAAAATTGAAATGATAATCATATTCTGAAACTCAGGAATTTCAGACGTTCCGAAAACTCTTCTTATTAATTCAGCTAAACCTAAAACTGCTAAAGCCATTTGAAAATATCCACTTAAACGTGCTACTTTTTTCTTTTTAGCTACAGCTGCTCCAACTGCCATCAGACTCAAAATATAAACCAAAGAATCAGCAAGCATATCTAATGAATCAGCGATTAACCCCATTGAATCTGAAAGCCAACCATAGATCAATTCAATCAAAAAGAAGGTAAAATTGATAATGAGAACTGCCCACAACATTTTACGTTCATTCGCATTGGTTGATTTTTCAGCTACATAATCTTTAATTGATTCTTCAGAAATTAAAGTGGTATTGAGTTTTAAATCTTCTAAAGAATCAAGAATTAACTTAGAATCTGTTTCATTAACTATGGTCAGTTTCCTATTGGGAATATCAAATTCAAGTTGATGAATTCCATTTAACTCTGACAATTTCATCCGTATCATTTGTTCTTCGGACGGGCAATCCATTTGAGCAATATTGAAAATTGATTTCTTCATTATCCTTTTATTCTATTCCACAACTCTCTTTATCCAATTCTGTTTCTACCGTACAATGATCGAAGTGGTATTCTTTTAAGCTTTCTTTTACTGCTTTTTTCAATTTCAATAATTCATTCAAATTTTGAATATTCTTCAGTTTTAAATGTGTGCTAAAAACGTGGCTTTCTCCTTCCTGAGACCAAATGTGTGTATGATGAATGGAATCCACATTCTCAATTGCAATTAATGCGATTTCAATTTTATCAATACTAATGTCGTCTGGAACGCCTTGTAGAAATATGACTAATGTTTCTTTTAGTCGCTTGACTACATTAAATAAAATATACGCAGTTATAAAAAGGGAAAGAGCAGGGTCTAAATAGGGGGTTTGTTTAAATTTTAAAATTATAGCAACTACAAGCACCGCAGCCCAACCCAAAACATCCTCCAATAAATGCCATGAAACTACTTTTTCGTTCAATGTTTTTGCACCACTCAATTTTCAAGAGGCATAACCATTAACAGATACTCCAATTATTGCAAAAACAATCATACCATTAGCATCTGAAAGTTCAGGTTCAATTAATCGGTTTATCGCTTCATAAATTACGTAAACCGAACCACCAATTAAAACCAAGGAGTTAATTAATGCTCCTAAGAGCGAAAATCGCTTGTAACCAAAAGAAAACTTCTTATTTCCTACTTGTTTCGATTTTTTATCCAAATACCATGAAATGCCTAATGAAATACTATCTCCCAAATCATGAACGGCATCGGATATAATAGCGACACTATTGACGTAAAAGCCACCAATTATTTCAAAAATGGTAAAACATATGTTAAGTAAAAACGCTGTTCTTAGATTCTTACCGGATTCATTTTCATGTGAATGATTATGTCCCATATTGCATTACTTTTTAACTCCCGCTAATTTAAATATGTTTTGAATTTCCTCTGAAATTGGCAAGGGACGAAGAGGTGGAACGTTTGCTCCGCCTGTATTGCCTACCGGAATAGTACCTACGAATGACTTTATACCACCAAACACTAATCTTGGAATCTGCCCGACTACTTCTTTTGTGTTTTTAATTTTGATGCCAAACAAAAGCATCTTCCAATGCACATAGCTGTGTTCCCAGGGATAAGCCTGGCCTATTATATGTGCCCGTTCAAGGTGTCTCCAGGCAATGCTGAATTGGTTCTTTTCCAGGGCAGCCCGATATGCTCTAAGCTCCTGTTCGAAGTAGGGCTGTAACCTGGCAGGCATAATGGTGTTGAGTTTCATATTATTTGCTTAATTCTCTTATTATTTAGAAAGTTTTAAAATGCGAATAGCGCCCCGCATCACAAAGGCGAACACGATTCCACCAATTAACAGGTCAGGCCATTTGCTGTTTAGAAAATAAACCATTACACCGGCCAGGATCACTCCGCCATTAACAATAATGTCGTTGGAAGTGAATATAGCGCTGGCCTGCATGTGCGCTTCATCGCTTTTGGCTTTATTGATCAACCATAGGGAAACCAAGTTGCCGATAAGGGCCAGAATTGCTATAACTATCATCCATTGAAACAGCGGTGTTTCGCTTTCGCTGAAAAACCTTCGCAAGACCTCTGCAAACCCAAGTGTTGCCAATGCCATCTGAAAGTATCCGCTGAATTTTGCCACCTTCTTTTTTCTTGAAATGGCACCACCTACTGCGAATAGGCTCAACGCATATACGATGGAATCTGCCAGCATATCCAAGGAATCCGCCACAAGTCCCATAGAAGAGGAAATCCAACCTGTGGTCATTTCGATAACGAAAAATCCAAAGTTGATGCCCAAGACCCACCAAAGGATTCTTTTTTGTTTGGATTGGTCTTCCATTACGGGTGTTTCGGCTTCTGTGGTTCCCTCAAAGGAATCCCCAAGTTTTAAGCTGGCTATAGACGTTTGTATTGCTTTAACACCGTCCACGTGATATATTTCTAATTTTCTATTGGGAATATCAAAATCCAAGTGTTTTACTTGAGCATAAGACTCCAACTTCATTCGAATCATCTGCTCTTCTGAAGGGCAGTCCATTTTAGTTATTATAAAAGTGCTTTTTTTCATTATTATTTGTTACTAGATAATTTTATTTAATGATTCTTTTTGCTTTATTGGAAGCGCTAATTTTTTAATTTTTTGTTACGAATCCGTATTTTTAATCATATCCCTAATGTATGTCTCGGCTTGGCCAATGGTGTTTAATTTTTCTGCCTCATTATCTGGAATGGCTATATTGAACTCGTTTTCAAACTCTAGCATCAATTCGACCATATCCAACATATCCGCACCAAGGTCTTTCGTAAAATTCGCTTCCGGTCTTATTTGATTCGGATGTATTCCAAATTTATTGACCAAGAGCTTGTTGAATCTTATTTTAAATTCGTCCATCTGTACTTCATTTATTTATGCGATTCTATATATCTTTCCAAGAGTGACTTCAGGCTATCTAAATAGTCCACGAACGAGTTAACGGAAATCTCGGGTGTTTCGCAATCAGGGATTGTAATAGGGTTTTCATCAAGATATTGGTATAGTTCGGGGTATTCCTGCTCAATTCTCAATGTCAATTCGTTAATTTCCTTGGTCAATCGCTGAAGCTTCTTCATCTCTTTTATTCTTTATTGTGCCGGTTATTGTAAATATTAAATATGCAATGCCCTGTCTTCTGTAGCGGCCAGACAAGCTTCCTTAAAGGTCTCGGAAAATGTGGGGTGCCCGTGTGACATTCTTGCAATGTCTTCGGCAGCTGCCCGAAATTCCATCGCTACCACCGCTTCGGTATAACTGTCCGCGATGCGTGGGCCTATCATGTGCACTCCCAATATCTCATCTGTTTCCTTATCTGCAATTACCTTGATAAAGCCATCGGTATCCATACTTATTTTTGCCCTTGCATTGGCCTTGAATGGAAAAGATCCTGTTTTTATATTTTTATTGGCCTTTTTCAATTCTTCCTCTGTCAAACCTACTCCTGCAACCTCGGGTTGGGTGTACACAATATTTGGGATGAGCGAATAATTGATATGTGGTTTTTGGCCAACAATCCGTTCGGCTACAAATACGCCTTCTTCACTGGCTTTATGGGCAAGCATTGCTCCCCGGATCACATCTCCTATGGCATATACACCCTGTACGCTGGTTTCGAGGTTTTCATCTACCTTTATCTGTCCTTTCTCGTTGGTTTCCACTCCTATATTTTCAAGGCCCAAATTGGCGGTGTATGGTTTTCGGCCAATGGCCATAAGGCAATAATCTCCTTCTAACAATATTTCTTCTTTATCGGAAAGGTTTTCCGCTTTCAATTCCACTTTGTTATCTGTTGCTGTTGCATTTGTCACCTTATGTTCCAAATAAAACTCAATTCCCTGTTTTCTTAGGGAACGGTGCAGTTGATGTCCCAGTGCGCCATCCATAGAGGCAATAAGGCTATCAAAATATTCCACAATAGACACCTTAGAGCCCAGGCGGGCAAAAACAGAACCTATCTCAACCCCGATAACGCCACCGCCAACGACCATTAAATGCTTGGGGATTTCGCGTAGGGCAAGGGCTTCCGTAGAAGAGATGATACGCTTTTTATCGATTTCAATATTGGGCAGTGAAGCGGGTTTGGACCCTGTGGCAATGATTATTTTATCGGTTGCTATGGTTTCATTTTTATCTTCGCCCTTAATTTCAATCGTGTTTTTGTCCTTGATGGTGCCGTGGCCTTCATAGACGGTAACTTTGTTCTTTTTCATCAGATAGTCAACGCCATTGATGATTTCCTGTACCACATCCTGTACCCTTTGGTTCATTTTTTTGATGTCGACATTGGCTTCTTTTACATCAATCCCAAAATTTTCAAATTGATGTTTGAGTTTGTAGTAATGCTCAGAGGCTTCAAGCCAGGCTTTTGACGGGATACAGCCCACATTAAGGCAGGTGCCTCCCAACGTGCTGTACCTTTCAATAATTGCCGTTTTCAATCCTAATTGAGCACATCGAATGGCGCTTACATACCCGCCAGGGCCAGAGCCTATTATAGTTACATCAAATTTTTCCATATTCGTATGTTTTTTAAATTAAAGTTGACCATTGAGCCGTTAGGGTTCAGTTTTCAGGCACCCCAACCTGTTGCTTTTCCTAAGACTTTTTGCTAACTCCTTTTAGCTTTCAACACTTTACATATTCAATTTTCTCACTTCTCATAAGCCAACAAACGCAAAGCATTAAACACAACTACCAGAGTTGACCCTTCATGAATGAGTACCGCAACACCGATATTAGCAAAGCCGAAAACCGTGGCAGGTATTAACAATGCTACTATTCCCAAACTAACCCAGAGGTTTTGTTTGATAATACCTTTGGCCTTCCTACTTAAACCGATTGCAAAAGGCAAGGTCTCCAGCTTATCAGCCATCAGGGCAATATCAGCTGTTTCCAGGGCTACATCACTGCCAGCTGCTCCCATGGCAATGCCTACTGTGCTATTTGCCATGGCCGGGGCATCATTCACGCCATCACCTACCATCGCTACTTTGGATTCTTTCTCCTTAAGTTCTTTAATGGCTTCAACCTTTTCTTCTGGTAACAAACTGCCCCAGGCATCTGTAAGGCCAATCTCTTTGGCTACTGCATCGGCTACTTTCTGGTTATCACCCGTTAGCATGATCATACGCTTGATACCAATCTTTTTGAGCTGCTCCAGGGTATTTTTTGCTTCCTTTCTGGGCGTATCCATCAGGGCAATAATGCCAATGTAGTGGTCATTCTGACGGATCAGCATGGTGGTATTTCCATCCGATTCCAGTGACTTCACTTTTTCTTCTATTTCCTTCTCTGGCTTATTATCATCCAGGGATTCAAACAGGTCCAGGTTGCCGATGTACACTTTATTATTTCCCAGTGAAGCTTTTATCCCTTTACCAAGCACCGCTTCCAGATCTTTCGCTTCAAGCACATCAGCACCATTTAATCGCTCTTTCCCATCCCGCACTACAGCTTTGGCCAGAGGATGGTCGCTGAGGTTTTCTACAGCTACTGCTATTTTCAACAGCTCGTCCTCGTTTACATCACCTAAAGCAATTACTTCGGTGAGCTTGGGTTTACCTTCTGTTAGCGTTCCGGTTTTATCAAATGCCAGGGCAGTGAGTACACCCAGGTCTTCCAGCGGACGACCACCTTTAATAAGCACTCCGCTTTTGGCTGCCCGGGCTACTCCACTTAGCACTGCACTTGGGGTGGCAATGGCCAAAGCACAAGGGCTGGCAGCCACCAATACGGCCATTGCTCGGTAGAAGCTTACACTAAAAGGCTCATCTATGACCAGAAAAGCGAAATTGAGCAACACGACCAGTACCAATACGGACGGGACAAAATACTTCTCAAATTTGTCGGTGAGCCGTTGTGTAGGTGATTTCTGGGTTTGAGCTTCATTCACCAATTTTACCAAACGGGAGAGCGTAGAGTCCTTTGCTACTTTAATCACTTTGATTTCCAGCGTATTGTTGCCATTTATGGTACCCGAAAATGCACGGTTCTCATCTTTGATATCATCTTCCTGTGACCAGTCTTTATCGGGATTATCCACCGGTTCTTTATCTACCGGCACACTTTCCCCGGTGATAGGCGCCTGATTCACGCTACTTGATCCGCTGACAACCACACCATCGGCTGAGATTTTGCTATTGGGCTTCACCACGATGATGTCACCGATGCTCAATTCCTCAATACCGACTTCTTCGGTCTTACCATTTCTCTTAAGCAATGCCGTTTTAGGAGCGAGCTCTGCCAAAGCAGCAATGGACTTACGAGCTTTGTTCATGGCGAAGTGTTCCAGTGCATGGCCCATGCTGAACAGGAATAACAATAAGGCGCCTTCCGCCCATTCGCTAAGAATAGCCGCTCCAATGGCTGCTACCAGCATCAGGAAATCAATTTCAAAGCCGCCTTTGGCCACTGTTTGAATGGCTTCTTTGGCTGTAAAAAAGCCTCCAAAGAAATAAGCTCCGATATAAAGTGAAAGACTTACCCATGAAGGCACAGCTTCGATATAAGTAAGCCCAAAGCCAATACCTAATAATGCTCCGCAGATAATGGAAAAGATCAACTCTGTATTTTTACCGAAAATACCGCCATGCGAATGTTTATCATCTTCACCTTCCTCATGGTCATGTCCCTTGTCAGCTTCTTTTTTTTGCTCTTCGCCTTTTTTTGTTTCTTTTACTTTATCAAGAAAACGTTCGGCACTCACCTGTGTATCGGGTATATCAAGTCCCTCTTTTCTCAGGGCTTTCAGGATTTCCGCCTCATCCACCTTGGCCGTATCATACTCTACCCGCACCATGCCGGATGCCGATACGGAGGCCTCCAAAATACCGGCTATCCCCCGAAGGTCACGCTCAATATGACGGGCGTGGCGGGTATGGCGAATGCCTTCTACTTCTATGAGTTTATGTCCGAATTTCTGAGTGATTTCCGCCCCGGTTTGCTCTGCCAGCGACTGGATACGGTCTATAGAGATCAACTCCGGGTCGTAGTGAAAACAAAGTTGAGGTATGCCATTGTCTGTTTCGTCTGCTACATGCACTTTTTCAAGGCCTTCTTTATCTTCAAGACGTTGAATGAGTTTTTGCACACATCGATCCTTATCGTCCGGTACTTCGGGCAGTATAAGGGGTATTTTTATTTGTAGTTTTTTCATGATTGAATTTGTATAGTCTGTTTAGAAATTCTTGCATTTTAATCTCTATAATTCAATTAAATGTTGAATATACCGGAGTATTTCCATGGATTGGTATAGTGGGACATTGAAAACATCGGGATTATTCATTTTCAGAATGATTATAACTTTCAGTCTCCTTATAGTTATTCTGCTTCGTGCCGATTACCAAAGTAATGACACCACCTATAGCAGCAATCAGAGAAGCCATTAAAATACTGATTTTGGATACCTTGATAATCTCAGGATTGTCAAATGCCAGGTTGGTAATAAACAGTGACATAGTGAACCCTATACCGGCTATCATGCCCATACCAATAATATGCCGCCATTTCAATGAAGGATGCAGTTCTGCAATACCTATTTTCTGACCTATAAATGCAAACAATCCAATACCGGCAACTTTACCCACGGCAAGCCCTAATAAAATACCAAGTCCAAGAGAGCCCGAAACCACTTCCATAAACCCGACATCCAGTTTTACACCTGCATTGGCAATGGCAAAAATTGGGATAATGAAAAAGGCATTAAAATCAATTAATCTGTTTTCTAACCGGAGCAACGGTGGTCTGGCGTTTTCCGTGTCTTTTTTAATGGTTTTCAGTATTTGTCCTTGACGCTTATCCTGCATGGGGTCAAGGTTTTCAATATCTGTTTCTTCTAATTCTTTGATATTATGAGCGGTACGCTCCTTTAATACCTTACTGTCCAATTTGGGTTTTATAGGTATGGTAACCGCGAAAAGCACCCCTGCTATGGTCGGGTGAATGCCTGAATTCAGGAAGCAATACCATAAAGCGACTCCTCCCACAATGTACCAGAAGAGGTTTTTTACCCCAAAACGGTTTAACAGTAACAATAGGATGAATACACCTCCACCAGCGCTTAAGTACAGCCCACTAAGCTCATTGCTGTAAAAGAGTGCAATAACGAGTATTGCCCCCAAATCATCCGCTATGGCCAGCGCCACCAGAAAGATTTTAAGCTGTGCCGGCACCCGCTTCCCCAACAGGCCAATGATGCCCAAAGAATAGGCTATATCGGTAGCCATAGGGATTCCCCAGCCATTGATATTTTCGGTACCGTAGTTAAAACTTACGAAAATCAGTGCGGGTAAAACCATTCCTCCGATTGCTCCCATGAGCGGCATAGAAGCTTTTTTGAAGGACGACAATTCGCCCACCATTATTTCCCGCTTCAGTTCCATGCCGGCCACCAGAAAGAATATGGCCATCAGCCCGTCATTGATCCATTCCTTGATGGTCAGACCAAAAGAAAAATGTTCGGATAGTTCAAAGAGAAATTCATCTTTAAGATAGTGGTGGTAAGCATCTGCCCAAGGGGAATTGCCCAGCACCAGGGCAATAATGGTTGCGCCAATCAGAAGCAATCCTCCGGTGGTCTCCCTGTCCAGAAACTTACGGGCAGTCTCTCTGATATATGCTAATTGGGAGTTACTATTTTCTACTGACTGATCCATTCTTTTGCCTTTTTCTTCTCCTGAAGGTGAAAAAATCTGACTTCTGAATCCGTAAAAAAATCAGTGGCTTTGGCCGCCCACTCCTGCCATTTTTTATCTCCAACAAATGCCATTTTTCCATAATCTGATAGATGTGTGGTATCTACTTTTAAATCTTCCCATAAACCTTCCAACTCGTAGCCGTCAAAGTCTTCCAGTTCAAAGTAGAAATCTACCTTTTGGCCTTTTTCAATAGTGTTGTGGATGAGCGGGTGGAATCTTTCCACGTCTTTTTTGGAGATTTTACCGCTGATTTTAGCGGCAATCAAGTTTTCCTCTTTTGTTTCCATTATCTGCATCATCTTACTAATTGTTCATGGGTTTCTAAGTCTGTTTATGTTCAAATCATTGTTGTTTGCAGCATGTCCCTCCTCCACATACCGGTGTTTCATTTCAACTGGACGCATTAACATCTTAAAATCGCTTTAGACCTGTTTTCGGATCGACTCACCCGTTTTTATCCGAAACGCATCCTCAATTTCCGAAACGTATATAATCCCATCTCCCGGCTCAGGTGTTTTGGCCTTGCCTATTATCAACTGTACCGCTTTATCCATTTCTTCATTCTGGCAGACCAGCTCCAGCTTTACCACCGGGCTATCGGTAACATGAAAATCAAGAGAGGGTGAGGCGCCCTTTGCTTTGTGGGCTCCTGTACCCTCTGCCTGTGAGATAGTCATGCTTTGAAAACCAGCCTCGCTCAAGGCTTCAATGACTACCTGTGCCCGCTTGGGCTTGATAAATGCTTTTATTTCTTTCATAATTCCTTTATTTTTATTGATTGTAGCGCATTGGAAAAAAACCGGTATTGGCCTGCTGCCAATGCGCTGCTAAATTCATTTCAAGAGGCTTTCTCAATGGTCGTGGCCTTCATGGTTTTCTTCTGACTCCCCATGCTCCTCGCTATTTTCGTGCTGGTGTGTGCCTTCCTGTTGCTTCGAGTTACAGCCGGTAGCCATAAAGCCTCCGGCTATTATGAAAGAAGCAATCCACAGTTTTAAAAAACTCGTCTTCATAATGGTATGTATTTAATTTTAAGATAATTAATGACTATGCGATGTCTGGCTTTTCTTCATCTCTGAGATCAGGTAATAGGCATTGTTCCAGGCTACTTTAGCTCCTTTGGGCAGTGGTTCCAACAGGTTTATTTCCACCCAACCCTCATCGGCAATACCGGTTCGTATTTCCACCGGTTTAAAGGCCCATTCCGTCTCACCGTCTTCATTGTGCTGTTCGGCAATGAAGATATAGGGTTTGCCTTCTTCCTCGATAATAGCACTTTCCGGCAGGGCTTTTACAGCTTCACTTTCTGTGTGGATTTTACCGTTGATGTACATCCCTGGGATCAGGAATTCTTTCTTTTGCTCAATTTCTGCGTGGACGTGAACCGCCTTTGGGTTTTGTTCAAATTGTTTACCCACCGAATAAATTTTGGCAGTAAGGCGGGAACCGGGCACGGACTCCACAGTAAAAGAAACTTTCTGCCCTTCTTTCACTTTGTACACATCTTTTTCGAATACCATTAGGTCAGCATGAATATGTTTGGTATTGACAATTGTGAACATTCCCGTTTGCGGCTGAATGTACTGACCTACCTGAATCAGAACGTTCTCGATATAACCATCTATGGGGCTTACCACAGGCACCTGCTCATATACATCGCCATTCCTGATTTTCTCTACATTCAGGTTCAACTGGCGCAGTTGGGCTTCGTAGCCCTTTACTTCTCCTTTCATGGATTGATAGTCAGACTTGGTCTCCTGAAAGGTTTTGCCGGAACCTACTTCTTCTTCGTACAGCTTCTTTTGCCGGTTGTATTCCTGCTCAAGGTATTCACTGCGGTTGTAGGCCGTGATGTACTTGGTTTGAATCTCGGTTAGATCAGGGTGAGACAGGTAGGCCAGCACCTGGCCTTTACTGACCTTATCCCCTTCTATCACTTTGATGGAAGTGATATTGCCTCCAACTATCGCTGTAACGGTGGCCTCGTGTTGTGGTGGCACTTCCAACTGGCCATTGGCTTCTACCACGCCCGATATGGGGCGAGTGGGCATAGTGTCCACTTTCATCCCCAGGCTCTTAAATTTTAAGTTGGACAAATGAACTTCGCCCATGCCTTCTTCCCCGTGGCCTTCGTGCCCGCCTTCTTCATCGCCATGCCCCTCATGGCCGTCTTCTTCACCGTGGCCTTCGTGCGATTCGTGCTGCTCACCTTCCTCGTGATTATGCCCATCGCCATCGGTTTCGTTGCCACAGGCCGAAACAAAACCTGCTATAAATAGCAGTGCAAATAATTTTATGATCTGATTTTTCATGTCGTTTATTTTTATCCGTTACCGGTTTTAGTTTGTTGTTTGTAAATAGTATTCGAGTTCATAGCGGCTGTCCAGGTAATTGCCCAGGGCATTCCAAGCATCCACTTCTATGCGGATAGCGTCCCTTATGTTTTGCAAAAAACTTACATAGTCTATTGCGCCTTCTCGGTAAGCCGTTATCGAACCTTGTCTTTGCTCGCGTGCCAGCGGCAATGCCTGGTCTCGATAGTAAATCCATGAGTTACGCCATTTCAGGTATTCTTCCCGCATGGATTGGTACTCGGCATTGAGTTGTAGCTGATTTTGCCTGAGATTTTCCGTGGCAATTTCGCGCTGGATTTTAGCCTCTTGCGTACGGCCCAGCTCGGGCCCAAAAAACAAGGGGATTTGTATGCCTATTTGGTAGGTGTAAAACCCGGTTTGCCCCCCAACTTCTTGCCAGCCATACTGTCCTTGTAACTTGGGCAAAAACTCCGATCTTCTTTCCTTTATTCGAGCATCGGCCACTTTTATTTGCTGTTGATACACATTAAGCAAAGGGTGAGTACTTAGGGAATCCAAGTCATAATTAAGGATTCCGGTCAATTGCTCACTGGGCACATCCGGTACGGTATAAAGGGTATCGCTGACCAGCCATAAGTTGAGCCGCTGCAAAGCGCCCAGGTAATCGCGATAGGCCTGTTCCTTTTGGATGCGCACTTCATTGGCCTGGTTTTTAGTGGCCAAATAGGCCAGTTTAGAAGTTTCTTCTACTTCCAATCTCACATCTGCCGCTCGTTCTATATCGGTAAAGAGCGAATCCAAACGGTTGTACACCTGGTAGGTGTTTTTAGCGGTGTAAACCTGGCCCCAGGCCAACTTCACTTCTCGTTTAAGCTCTGTTAATGACAGATCGAGAGCGCTTTCGGCAAGGGCTACCCGTTCCTTTTGCAAACGCAGTCGCGGGGCAATTCCGAAAACATCAATATTTTGTTGTTGAACCCCTATCCGCGTATAAACTCCATCAGTATTGTTGCTTATTTCTTCTGCTCCTGTGAAGATCTGAGTATTGCCAAAATCCCAGGCTGTTTTCTTCAGGGCTTCCTCGCTTTCTATTTGCAATCTTTTCGCCTTCACTTGCGGAAAAAATTTAACAACCCTTTGTTGAGCATTTTTAAGGGAAATAGTCTCCAAGGTATCTGGATTTAAATTCTGTGCGGTTGCAGATTGAGGAATACTGAATAAACCAACTAAACCAATGAGCAGAACGATGGTGTTCAGAGCTGTTTTATTCCCCTGATTTCCAATTTTCTTTTCCCTGCGTTTCTCAACGAAAGTGTAAAAAACCGGCAGTACTACAAGTGTCAGTAAAGTAGCTGTCAGCATTCCTCCAATCACTACAGTTGCTAATGGCCGTTGTACTTCAGCACCTGCTGAGGTTGAAAATGCCATTGGCAGAAATCCGAAAATATCGGTTGTTGCCGTAAGCATAATAGGTCTAATCCGTTCTTTAGTTCCGGTAAAAATGCGGTCTTTGATTTTGGTTACTCCTTCTTCTTTTAAAGAATTAAAGCGGTTAATTAAGACTAAGCCATTCAGCACCGCAACCCCAAATAATACAATAAACCCTACACCGGCGGAGATACTAAAGGGCATGTCTCGCATCCATAAGGCAAACACACCGCCAATAGCTGCTAGTGGAATTGCAATGTAAATCATAATGGATTGAGAGAATGATTTTAGGGCAAAGTAGAGTAAGACGAAAATCAGAAACAATGCTATTGGAACAACAATAGCCAACCTGTTCTTAGCTCGTTCCAAATTTTCAAACTCTCCACCATAGGTAATATAATAACCGGGTGGTAAGTCCAATTGTGCATTTAGTTTGTCTTGAATATCTTTTACAACCGATTCTACATCTCTTCCTCGCGTATTCACCCCAACATAAGTTCTTCTATAGGTGTTATCACGAGAAATCTGCATCGGACCCGGGACATAGCTAATATCAGCCACTTCTTCAATTGGCACTTGTGTACCATCCGGAAGATCAACATAAAGGGTGCGAAGGTCATCAATACTTTTCCGATGAGCTTCATCAAAGCGGATCACAAGATCGAATCGTTTTTCACCTTCAAAAACTACTCCTGCTACTCCGCCGGCAAAAGCTGAGCTCACGTATTCATTCAGTTTTTGAATATTAAGACCGTATTGTGCGATTTTAGCCCGATTGTAACGAACAGTCATTTGGGGAAGTCCTGATGTCCGTTCGGGGTTTACATCACCGGCTCCCGGCACAGTAGAAATAATATCGGCCATCTCTTGAACCTTGGTGGCCAAAACCTCCAAATCTTCACCGTATAGTTTTACCGCAATATCTTCTCTGACTCCCTCGAGCAATTCGTTGAATCTCAACTCTACGGGTTGGGTAAAGACCAGGTTGACACCTACGAGTTGTTCATCAAGTTTGTCCTTGATTTGATCAATTAGCTCGTCCTTGGTTTCAGCTGAAACCCATTTATCTTTATCTTTTTCCAATATGAGGTACATATCCGCTATGTCCATAGGCATGGGATCTGTAGGAATATCAGCCACTCCGATTCGTGCTGTAACCGTTTTGATCTCAGGAAAATTTTCAAGCAAAAGCTTTTCAACTTTCATAGAGAGTTCATTAGACTCAGTTAGCGAGCTCCCAGGTCGTATCAATGCCTGCATCGCAATGTCACCTTCATCTAACTGAGGAACAAATTCACCTCCCATTTTAGAAAATGTATAACCTGCAATTCCGAGTAAAGCAATTGCTAAGATAATAACAAGCATTTTGAAGCGTAAAGCCCCCTTTAATAGGGGTAGGTAGGCATTATGAATTGCATTAATAATTTTATCGCTTACCCTCTCTAAACCGCGTTCAAATCTACCAAACCAATTCTTTTTATTTTGAATAGGCTTCATGAATAAGGCCGACATCATCGGTACATACGTCAGGCAAAGGAAAATGGCACCAATCATGGCAAATCCAAAAGTGTAGGCCATCGGCTGGAACATTTTGCCTTCCACACCGGTAAGGAATAATATGGGTGCAAATACGATAAGAATGATAATCTGACCGAAAAAGGCCGAACTCATCATGGTGCTCCCGGCATCATAAGCCACCTCATCCATCACACCCTGATTGAACTTGATTTTTCCTGATCGGATACGTTTCTGAATTTCATAGACCGTTCCTTCAATAATAATCACGGCCCCGTCAATGATGATTCCAAAATCAATGGCACCCAAACTCATCAGGTTGGCCCATACATTAAACTGCTTCATGAGTATGAAGGCAAATAATAGGGAAAGTGGAATAGTGGTAGCAGTAATAATACCCCCACGAACACTTCCCAACAATATTACCAGCGCAAATATCACGATGAGTGCTCCTTCGATCAGATTAGTTTGTACTGTACTAGTAGTTCTGGAAATAAGGTCACTTCTGTCTATGATGGTATTGATTTCCAGTCCTTCAGGAAGGGATTTTTCCACTTCTTCCATTCGCTCTTTCACATTTTGTATGACCGCATTTGGGTTGGAGCCTTTTAGCATCATGATGATGCCTCCAACAGCTTCTTTACCGTCCTGAGTAAATGCACCATAGCGTACTTGATGTCCAAAATGTACCTTTGAGGCTACATCGCCAATCGTCACCGGAATACCATTTTCTGTTTTAATAACAATAGCTCGAATATCATCTAATGTTCGGATCAGTCCCTCTCCTCTGATGAAGTTGGACATTCGGTTTTTTTCGATGTATGCACCGCCTGTATTAACATTATTTCTAGCCAAAGCTTCAAATACTTCAGAAATACTTACATTCTGTGCATTTAGCTTATCGGGGTTGATGGCTACTTCGTATTGCTTGATATAGCCACCAAAAGAGTTTACTTCAACCACACCGTCAAGCAAAGTCAATTGTCTTTTAACAATCCAATCCTGAATTGTACGCAAGTCTGTTGGAGAGTATTTTTCTTCAAAACCCTCTTCAGGATGAATAGTATATTCATAAATCTGCCCTAAACCTGTGGAAATAGGACCCATTGATGGGCTTCCAAATTTCTCAGGAATGGTCTCCTTTAATTCGTTCAGTTTTTCCTGTACCAGCTGTCGGGGTAGATAGGTACCCATATCGTCTTCAAAAACAATGGTGACGACAGATAGACCAAACCTGGAAACAGAGCGAATCTCATCTACTCCCGGAAGGTTGCCCATGGCCAACTCCACCGGATAGGTGACGAACTGCTCGATATCCTCTGTAGCCAGATTGGGTGATACAGTCATTACCTGTACTTGGTTATTGGTAATATCCGGAACCGATCCAAGATTGACCGTATTCATAGAATAAATTCCAACTCCAATGAGAGCTAGCGTAAGCAAGCCCACAATAAATTTATTCCTTATTGAGAAAGAAATGATTTGATTAATCATACTTAAAAGTTTAATTCAACGATAAATTGAAAATCAAATGGTTAATACCATGCTGATTTTAAACGATAGCATATCCGTAACAAAAACGGCTATTACTTCCGTATTATACCTTAAACCCATAGGTTTTTAAAAGATATAAGAAGGGGTAAGGTGTGCTTACCCAATTAAAGTTGAATTAAACCATTGGGGGACGAAATGGCGGGTAGGTTAGAGCTTCAGGCTCTGCTTTAGAATAAAAGTTAGTATGTTCATTTAAAAGCGTAATGGCAGAAAATTTAGGATAATCGTTTGAAATAGTAACATGAACATGACAGCAATGACAATAACAAAGTGGGGCACAGTTGTCGGCCATATCACCTTCGTGGTTATGCTCTTGACTTAATTCAATCACTGTTTCTTCAGAAGGGGCAGCATCGGCACATGGCATTGCTGCCAAGCACAAAAAGAAAATACCTAAAATTGCTGCGAAAATTTTCACAAAGGCAAAGGTAAGTAAAATTTTGGAAAAAAGAACTATTTTGATATTATGTTAAATAAAACTACTAATGCAAAAGTGTGAGCTGGCGACGGTGTGAATTTGTGGCTAAAACGAATAGGAATCGTTCTTGGATTTGAATTTACAGCGATAACTAACAACAATCACTACCACAACTGCCATTCTCTTGAATAGGAGGGCAAGGGACAGTCCCGTAAGAACAATAAACACAGCAATCATTGTTAACTGGCTTTAAAACGGTTTTACAATTCTCACAATCATAAAAGTATTGGCAAGCGTCCGTTGGCATAACTTCTTGTTTCTGATGCCCACATTTTGGGCAAGTAATCGTTGATTTTAATTCAATCGTTTTTTCCATTATTTACCGATTTTATGACCCAATACTTTGTAACCTGTTTCATCTTCTAATTTCATTTTCAGCTCACTAATTGCGATTTTAGAAGTATCTACTTGAATAACTGCATTTCCATCTTTGTAGGATGCTTTTGCTTCCGTAACTCCATTCATTGATAATAAAGCGGTTTGCACGTGATTTTCACAGCCTGCACAAGTCATTCCCTTAATATCAATGATACATTGCACCGTTTTTGTGCTGTCAGAGACCCTTTGTTCTGAAGTCATAGGAGGATAGAAATTATTAGAATAATAGGGAAAAGAAAACATCAAAATCGAAAGAACAGTAATTATCCATAAAAAACCTTTAGAATTTATGAAGTTCTTCTTTTCAGTGACTTCACAGTTGCAATCATTAACTACTACAGGTTTATAAGCCTGATAAAAAGCTAATCCTAAAGCAACAATTGATACGCCAATTAAAAAGGGTCTGGCAGGTTCAATCCAAGAAAAAGCAGAAGCAGTTCCTGCAATTCCTCCAACAATCGCAATCAAAGGTGCTATACAACATAGGGAAGAAGCTATTGCTGCTAAAAGTCCTGCACCTATATAAGTTGTTTTCATGCTGATTCTAAATAAATTAACTTTCCAATTCTTTCAAAGGTACTTTTTTAACACATAATAATCTGTAAGCAATGAGTCAATCTTAAATATTATGTTAAATAACGAAATGCAAAGAGCGTAAGCCCGAAAAAACAGCGAGCCGGCGTTGGCGTGAATTTGTGGCTAAAACGAATAGCAATCGTCCTTGGATTTGTTTTTATTCCGCCCAAGCGGAATA
>CESQ01226917.1_pt1 | contig 23199 bp, 19 predicted proteins | sample 361401 | NCBI WGS metagenome assembly CESQ01 (sample SAMEA2622119, study PRJEB7988) | marine metagenome | isolation source: saline water (ENVO:00002010), including | reverse complement strand
AAATTTAACAATTTAAAAAATTTATTTTTAGAGTTAAAAGTTATCCCATATTTAAAAAAATTTTGATTTGGTAAAGTTAAAATTATATGACCATTTAAATTAAGCACTTTCTCAAAATTATTAATAGTTTTTATTGGGTTTTTTAACCAGTAAATTATATTGGAGTAAATAAAATCAAACTTGCCAAATTTTTTTAAACTTTTGTTACAATCGTATCTTATATATTTTTTTGCAATACTTAAATTTTTTGCATTTTTTAGAAGATTGTTTTTATGATCTAATGCAAGATCAAATTTATAAATTGCTTTTTTTAAAACTGGATTTTTTTTTTTTTTAAATGTATTCCAATAATCTTTATTTTCAATGTTTAAATATGTTAAATTGGAAAAATGATCTTCATTATTTTTAAGACTACCTCCTAGATTAAGCAATGTATTGATACCGTTGCCAACACCAACCTCTAAACTTCGTCCAATTTTATTTGGTTTATATTTCTGAAAAAATAAAGCAACTTGTATATCCCATGGTAAATTTTCAAACCTTAGCCAATGAGCATTTAAGAAATTTTTAACTAATTTTTTTGGTGAATTCATTTCGTAATAATTTAATAAAGCAATAAAGTACAAGTTTTTTACTTTACTTCAACTATCAATGTTAAATTTATATCGACAAAATTTATTGTATCTGTTATATAGCGCATAATTACTTATCTCTTATAATAAAATATTTGCTTAATGCCTAAAACTCAAAAAAAAATTTGTGTTGCTGTTTTCTCCAGAGCGAATTACGGTAGCATAAGAAAAGTACTTGAAGAGCTAAAGAAAAGTAAAAAAATAAATCTACAAATTTTAACCGGAGGATCTGCAAATATTGAGAAATTCGGGAAAGTTTCAGATCTTATTAAGAAAGATAAATTTAGAATTGATGAGGAAATATATTTTCTAGTAGAGGGTGAGAAGCCAATTACTATGGCTAAAACTGCTGGAATAGGAACGATTGAGGTAGCCACTGCTCTTGAAAGACTTAAACCGGATATTGTTCTGACTGTTGGAGATAGATACGAGACTTTATCAACTGTAATTGCGGCTGCATATATGAATATTCCAATTGCTCACACAATGGGTGGTGAAATTTCAGGAACTATAGATGAAAGCATTAGGCATGCAATAACTAAGTTTTCTCATATTCATTTTCCAGCAAATAAAAAAGCAAAAAATAATATTATTAGAATGGGAGAGGATCCAAAATATGTATTTAATGTTGGTTGCCCTAGAATAGATTTAGTTAGATATTCTTTAAAAAAGAAAATAAAAAATTTAGATAAATTATTTTTTAAAAATGGAGTCGGTAAACAATTTGATTTAAAAAAAGATTTTATTACTGTGATGCAATATCCTGTAACAACTGAGTATGGAAAAAATTATAAAAATATGAGAGAAATATTAAAAGCTGTGTCTAAAATACATTGTCCAAAATTAATATTTTGGCCAAATTCGGATGCTGGCTCCGAAGAGATATCTGGTGCTATTAGGGAATACAGAGAAAAAAGTTTAATTAACAATGCTTGGTTTGTTAAAAATTTAAATCACGAAATGTTCTTTTATATATTGGATAATACAAAATGTCTTATAGGTAACACTTCATCAGCAATCAGAGAAGGAAGCTATATTGGGGTACCATCAATATCTGTAGGAACTAGACAAAATGGTAGAGAAAGGTCTAAGAATGTAATTAATTCAAGACCTAATGCAGAAGAAATTTATAAAAAAATTTTAAAACAAATGAATTCAAATAAAAAGTTAGTAAAAAGCAATATGTATGGCGATGGTCATGCTTCTAAAAGAATAGTTAAAATATTGGAAAATGTCAGTGTAAGAATTCAGAAAAAATTAATGTATAAATGAAGTTTTTAGCCATAATTCCTGCAAGAAAAGGTTCAAAAACAATTAAAAATAAAAATTTAATAAAATTTAATAAAAAACCCCTCATATATTGGACAATTAAATCAGCAGTAGAGTCCAAGTGTTTTGATAAAATTGTAATAAGTACTGACTCAAGTCAAATTCAAAATTATTCAAAAAAATTTAAAGTGGAATGTCCATATTTAAGAAATAGGAAACTTTCTGGAGATAAATCAAAAATGCATGATGTTATTTTAGATATGGTTAAATATTATAAAAATAACAATTATATCCCTGATGTTATTGTACTATTGCAACCTACATCACCTTTAAGAGATAGAAAGGATATAAAAAACTGTTGTAAAAGATTTAAAAAATTTAAACCAGATAGCTTAGTTAGTGTTACAAAAGTTCCTCATAACTTTAATCCAGAAAAGTTGTATTCTATTAAAAAAAATTTATTGATTAAATATAGAAAGAAAGAATCATTAATACAAAGGCAAAATTTAAAATCTTATTACGCACGAAATGGTGCAAGTATATATATGACAAGGATAAGTAAAATTAAAAATTATATATTGGGTGGAAAAATTATTCACTATGTTATGAATAATTTAAAATCAATAGATATTAATAGTTATGATGAATTTCATTTAGCTGAAATTATACAAAAAAAATTAAAGTATAATTCATAAAATGAAAAAAATTATTAAATATTCAAAAAAAATATCAGATGTAAGTGATATAAAAAAAGATTTCTTTTCAATTAATAAAAAGTATTTAAATAAAGCTCTTAAGGAAAATCAATTATATATAAGTCAGACAAAGAGAAAAAAATGTAAAAACTGTAATTTTAAAATTAGCAAAGCTGTTTTTGAATCTCATAAAGTTAAATATACAATTTGTAATAAGTGTTCTCATTTAAATGGAATTTATGAGGACACAAATAATTTTATTAATCAAATTTATTTGACGGAAGAAGGTTCAAATTATGTCAATCCATATAAAAAAGATTTTAATTTAAGAGTAAAAAAAATATACGGACCTAAGGCTAATTTTCTAAAAAAAGTTTTAAAAAAAAGATTTTCTTTAATTGAAATAGGTTGTGGTGCTGGACATTTTATAAAAGCTTGTGAAAAAATGAAAATAAAAGCAAGAGGTTATGATGTTAATAAAGATTTAATTGATATAGGAAAAAAACATTTAAAGAAAAATAAAATAAAACTAATTAAACAAAAACAAATTTTTGATTTAATAAAAAATAGTAAAGAAGATGTTGTTGCTATGATTAGCACACTTGAGCACCTACAACATCCAAATTTATTTTTAAAAAAAATTAAAAAATCAGATATAAAATATTTATATATAGTTGTTCCACTTTTTTCTTTGTCATCTTTAATAGAAAATGTATTTGAAAATGTTTATCCTAGACAACTAAGTGGAAGTCACACTCATTTATACACAGGAGAGTCGATTGATTATATGATCAAAAAAAATAACTTTAAGATATTGGGGGAGTGGTGGTTTGGTACAGATATTTCTGATTTATTTAGAAGTATGCTACTAAACTCAAAATACAATGATAAAAAATTCTTAAAATACTATAATAAATTTTTTGGATACCATATAGATGAATTACAAAATGTCTTAGATAAAAAAAAAATTAGTTGTGAAGTTCATATGGTTTTAAAAGTTTAATTATTTGCTAGTTTAATTAATTTACTTATAAATTTTTCTTCATTACCAATGTGTTTATCGGTGAAATTTTTTATTGCAGTTGAAACTTTTTTTGATTTCCACCATTCTAAATGTTTTCCATAAATTTTATTTAAAAATCTTGATGCTTTTTTTTCGCTTAAATGTACAATATTATTTTTAATCAATTCCTCAAAATCTTTATATTTTAAGTTTGATTGATAAGTATATTTTTTATCCATTATTAATATAAATGGCAAATTAAGTTTTATTACTTCCAAAAATGTAGTTGAGTAATGATCAAGTATTATCATTTTAGACTCCCTCATAACTTTTTGAGAAGAATATTTTTTATCTATTAAATTATATTGTTTAATATGATGATAATAATAATCAAAACCCATGTAATTAAACGAATTTGGATGCAATTTAATATATAGATTATTTTTAATTTTTCTATTCAGTCCTTTTAAAAACTTTAAGGACGATTTGTAATAATTAAATCCTGTTTCTTTTGATATATAATTAGCAAAGTATGGTTTTCTTGAAAAAGAAAAACTGGGTAAAAATAGCAAATCAAATCTTTTATTTTTTATTTTTTCACTTTTTTTAATACTTAGGTTTGCACCTTTTTGAACTAAAGAAAAATTTTTGTTTTCCCAGCCAATAGAAAAATATAAATCAACATTTTCTGAAAATTCTTTCACTCTATTTCCAAACAAAATATAGGTTAAATAGTTATGTTCATTATAAATATGCTTTACGTTAAATAATTCTTTTCCAAGTGCTAGATTTAAATTTGACCAATCATCTGATAAAAAACTCTCATTTATCACATATTTAAGTTCTTTATTATGATTGTAAAATTCACATATTTTTAATTTATTTATTTGGAAATCTTCTAATAAAATTTTTGGAAAAAAACTTATAATTATTTTTTTAAAAAAAAAATCAAAATCGTCTTTTACCAAAATACTATTAGATAAATTTTTCCTACATTCGTAATTAATTTCTTTTTTTTTTAAAATTGATGGAAAGTTAATTGTTGAAATTTTTAATTTAGATTTATTTTCTAGAATTAATCTAAATTTTGTCTGAAAATAAGATTTAATAATTGCTGTATGTATCTTTTTATTAAAAAAAATTTTTCTAATTTTATTTTCTATATATAAAGGTAATAGATTAAAGTTATTAAAAATTTTTAAAAAAAAATTTTCATTTTTTAAAGGCTTAATTTTAAAATTATTTCTATTTATATAATGGTCATCTAAATTAATAGTTTTGTAAATTTTTTTATTATTAAAATTAAGTAAAAAAATTCGCAAAATTTCATCTCTATATTCATTGTTAAATTCTAAATTTTTGAATATATGTGAAAAAAGTTCAGGTGGATTAAATTTTTTTTCAGATGTTATGTTTGAAAGGTAATTTTTTTTTGAAATATATTTAAACTCAGAGTAAAAATCAAAAATAATTAATGTTAATCTATATAACTGCTCATTTAAAACTTTATCCCAAAAGAAATTTGAAAAACTGGTTTTGTGATAATCATTTAAAAAAATTCTTAACGCTTTTGAATAATTTAAACTTTTGCTTTTTATGATTTTATACTCGGCTTTATATTCTTTTAAATTACTTCTTGTTTTTAGCTTTAAGAATTCAATATTTTTTTTATTTTTTTTAAACTTAAAATAATTATATAAATGGACATCAGTAGTTATTTTTTTTAAACCTTTTATTTCTAATTTTTCATTGTCTGATATTATATAATTTTTCATTTAAACAGATTTTAAGTGTTTATTTTTTATTAGTTAAATATGTTATAAATTTGTTGATTAAAAGAAAACTAAATATATATTAATTTTGTTAATGTCATGAAAGATTTATTTCATTATGTATAAGATATTCAAAAATGCTATTCCAGAAGATAAGATGCTTGCTTGTCAAAAATATATTGAAAATCAATCTAAATATTATCAATTTGAAGAAGCGTCCGATAAATTAGGAAAATATCAAATTAAAAGAATTTTTAATGATGATTTGTTGAAGTCAAGTGCAATTAAAGAATTATTTTTTTATGAACCATTAATAAAAAAAATTAAAGATGAAATTGGAGACTTTACTATAATAAATTATTTTTCTGGAATGATAAATAGTTTTGGAACAGTGATACATAGAGATGGTCAATCGCTTGGTTACAAGTATGATTCTAAGGTCAAATCAAAAAAAATTTTTAAAGTAATGTTTTATTTTGATGTCCAAAATAAAACTACATCAAAGTGTTTAGATGTAAATTTTTTTGATTTTGAACTTAAAAATTTTTTTTTTAGTAAAAAAATTTATATGAAAGTAAACTATTATTATGAAAATTATTTTCGAAAAAAAATTATGAGGTCATTAAATATAAATCTTGGGGATGTAATAATAATGGATAATAACACTTGGCATAGTGCAAGTTTTATTGAAAGTAGAAATGATTTGATGGATTTAAACTTTAAGTGTAGAAAAATACTATTGAATTTCGAAGTTGTTAATGATCAAAATATAGTTCATGAACATAGTCAGCATGTGAGAAATACGTATGCAAAGAACAAAGATGGAAAATATGTTAATGTAAATACAAATTTAATTGATCAAAAATATTATGAAGTTCTTAGAAAAAATAATATCAGCATATTTAATATATAGTAGTAATAGACATGGAGTGCATAAATTGTAATTCAAAAAAGCTTGAAAAAAAAATAGCATATACAAATATTGACGAAAAAATAACTACAAATATAGATTTGTCAGAAAAAGAAATATTATCTTGTTTAGATTGTGGTTTGGTATTTTGCGCCAATATATCAATTGTTGAGTTAGACAATTATTACAAAGCTGTTAATAGCTTTTTAGATGATGAAAATCAAAAAGAGAAATCTAAAATAAAAAATGAAAATTGGGCTCCTTTTAATTCAAGATTTTTTTCACAATTTATGTATTTTAAACAGTATGTAGGTTTAGATAAAATAAGTTCAGTTTTAGAAATAGGTCCTAGCTCACAAGGAATTTTGCCTACAATAAAATTTTTTAAAAAAAAAATTAAATATTATTTTATTGATCAAATTAATTCTAAATCTATGATTAAAAATGGCGGTATACACATTGGAACGTACTTTGATCCAGAAAAAATAAATTTACCATCAGTCAATCTTATTTGGATGAGCCATTCTTTGGAACATATACATCCAGATTTATTTATAAATACTTTAAAAAAAATATATGAGGCTCTAAGTATAGGAGGAATTTTTTTTATTGAGGTACCAGATAATCTAAAAGAAAAAAAGTTTTATTTTCCACATACATTATTTTTTTATGAAAAAACACTTACAAATATATTAAAAAAAAATGGCTTTAAAATAATTTCATCTCAATCATTAGAAAAAGTAAGTGTAGAAGAAAAAAATGTAAATTCAGAAAATACTTTTAGTAAAAAAAATAATTTTTTAATTAAAGTGGTTAAAAAATTTATTAAAATTTTTTTACCAGAAAATTTAAGACAAAGATTTTTATTATTTTACGCAGTAAAAAATTTAAATGGCCATTATTCTGAAAGGCCAAATATAAGAATAATTGCTCAAAAATAATTTATAAAAAAAACTAAATCAATTTTTTAATTTTTTTTATTGCTTCATTGGAAAGACTATCTATAGACCTTTTAAAATCATTTGTTAATATAATATGTGGTTTTTTTGGAAACTCAGCTTTAATATCAATACCTACAATATTTTTTTTATTATTTAATGAAGATTTTTTTTTTCTTTTTTTACCAACTTTATCAAAATCTGTTTTTACATATATCTCAACATAATTATCAATATTTTTCTTATTCCATTCTCTAGCTTTATTAACCATTCCTATTAAATTAAATATTAAATTAATTTTTTGGTTGGTAATTAACTTGCTGAAATGGTGGTAGTACCAAAGATTTTTAAGTCTCTCTTTTTGACTATATTTTGTAAGTTTAAAATATTTTCTGAAATCATCTCCACTAATTTCAATGGTTGGACCGTAAAGTTTGATTATTTTTTTTTTTATTTTTTTTGATATAGCAGTTTTGCCTGACCCAGAAAGGCCCGTGATCCAAAAAAGTATACCTTTTTTTTTGTTTATTAAAATTTTTTTAGACACTACTTTTTTTAATCTTAGAGAATGATTTTTAATTATTATCCTTAAATACTAAAAAATTAGATAAATTACAATGAAAGTTAGCTCTATTATTGACTACTTACGATGATTAAAAGAAAATATTTGAGTTTGAATAAAAAAGATATAACAATTACATAGCTTAAAATTAAATTAAAACAAATGAAAAAAGCCAAAGTTTTATTGATTAGTCCAAACATAAAAGGCATGGATGATGGTGTAAATAGAATAATGCCATCCCTAGGTTTAATGCTAATTGCTCAAATGCTTTTAGACAATGGTCATACAGTAAAAATTCATGATTCTGCTTTAGAGGGTTGGAATAATAGAATATTAATTGATCCCAAAAAACAAAAATTGTTGATAGGTCAATCTGATGAAGAAATATCAAAAGTTATTTCTGACTTTTGCCCAGATATAGTGGCTATATCAGTTTTATTTTCAAATTTTTTAGATGCAGCACATAATGTTGCTAGATTAGTAAAAAAAATTAACAAAAATACTAAGGTAATTTTGGGAGGAAATCATATAACTAATGCTTTAATAGACTATAAGTTTGCCATAGCTGATAAGAACTCTAATTTGCCTGATTACATTGAAGATCTTGATAATGAAAATTTTGACTTTGCAATGGTAGGTGAAGGAGAAATACCAATGGTTAAGTTAGTTGATGCAATCATGAATGGAGGCTCATACGAAAAAATACCTGGTTTAGTTAAAAAAATTGGACATAAAAAATATTTTATTAATCCAAAAACAGAAAGACACAATATGAATTTATTACCAAGGCCGGCAAGACACTTGGTTAATATGGAGGGCTATTTTAAGATAGGTGCATTTCAATCCGCAAAATCTAGATCAAAAAGAGTTTTAAGCGTTATGACCTCAAGAGGCTGTCCTGAAAAGTGTACATTTTGTACAACACCTCAAATGTGGGGTCAGCAAGCTAGATGGAGATCAACCGAACATGTAATGCATGAAATTTCTAATGATGTTAAAGATTATAATATCGGAGAAATTCAATTTCTTGATGACACTTTAACTCTTAATAAGCCTAATCTTTATTCTTTATGTAAAGAATTAGAAAAATTAGGCCTTCCTTGGTGTACACCGAATGGAACAAAAGCAAACTATCATTTAAAAGAACAATTCGATATGTATAAAGCGATGGCAGACTCTGGCTGTTATCAAATAACTATCGCCTGTGAGAGTGGAGTACAAAGAGTTTTGGACGATTTAATTAATAAAAGACTACCACTAGAAACTATTTATCCTGCAATCGAAAGGGCAAAAAAAGCAGGTATGCTTTGTCACACATATTGGATTTTGGGTTATCCAGGAGAAACATATGAGGATATGCAGAAAACTATTGACTTTGCAATGAATAGTGGAGCTGATAGTTTTTCTTTTTCTGTTCTTCAACCTTTGCCTGGAACTCCAATTTATCGTAAAATTGTAAAAGAAAATTTATGGTGGGAAAACAGAAGTATGGATGATATGCTTTTAAGAGCCTCTTTAGTTAAGGTTGATGGATTTACAAGTCCTGAAGAGTTTGAAAAATTCGTTGACAACACAAATCGGAAAGCTAATTTATTATTAAAAGAAAGAGATCCAGCAAGGTTTCAATTAAAATATGGCGTAAATGATTCTTCAATTATACACCAAACATAAAAAGGATATGAATATATGAAGGTTCTTCTAGTTTATCCAAATGATAGAATGGACGGACTTATTTCTGTAGGAATATCTGTTTTATCAGCGCATCTTAAAGCTGCAGGCCATCAAGTTGAGTTATTCGATACAACTTTTTACGATACAGGCAAGAAAACTGGAGATTTTTATAGAGAACAGATGGGCCAGATAATAAGTGTAGATTTATCAAAACATGGAGTACACAGAAAAAAGATTACTCTAAATGACCTTCAAAAAAATTTTAGAAATAAAGTACTTGAATACAATCCTGGTTTAATTGGTTTTTCAACACTAGAAATAACATACGATCAAGGCTTAGAGCTTGCTAAAGCAATTGAAGATTTAACAATACCAGTGCTTTTTGGAGGTATATACCCTACTTTTGCTCCTAGAATTGTTTTGAGGGAACCATCTATTGATATGATTTGTGAAGGAGAAGGTGAAGAAATGATAGTTGAATTAGCAAATAATTTAGAAAAAGGAAAAGACATTACTAAAATATTAAACTTAACAGTAAAAAAAGATGGAAAAGTATTTAGATCTGGAGAGGAAGTAATGTTAGAAGATTTGCCAACAGGCGATAATATTTATGGTGAACAAACTGGCTTGAGAAGGCCCCAAACACATATGGGCAAGACACTTCTGCCACCCGATTATTCCATATATGATGACAAAAGATTTTGGAAGAAAATGGGTGGAAAATCATGGAGAACTATTGCAGTTGAACTGAGCAGAGGATGTCCATACACATGCACTTTTTGTTGTGTACCAATGCAACAACATCAACACAGAGTTTCTAGAGATTTATATGCTAAACATAAAGGCATTGAAAATAATGCTTTAAAACAAAAGGATCCTTATCACAGGGAAAAACCAATACCTCATTTTATTAATGAAATAAAAGATGCAATAGAAAAATATGATATAAATTTTGTATTTATCACCGATGAAAGTTTTTTATCGATGAGTAGAGATAGATTTGAGGAACTTTGTGAAGCGTATAAAGAAATCCGATTACCTTTTTTTATAGAAACCAGAGTTGAAACAGTAAAACCAGGGTATGCAAAAAAATTAGAAGAAATTGGTTGTGCTGGTATAGCAATGGGAGTTGAGAGTGGAAGTTTAAATTTAAGAAAAACTTTATTATCAAGAATGATGCCTGATGATGTAATCATTAGAGGTTTTAAAGAATTTGAAAATACTAATATTAGAATATCAGCAAATAATATAATGGGATTTCCAGGTGAGAGCAGAGAAGATATAATGAAAACTATAGAGATAAATAGAAAAATAAATCCTGATAGTGTAGTGGTAAATGCATTTAGGCCTTACTCAGGAACCAAATTAAGAAAAATTTGTATTGATAAGGGTTTAATTCCAAAAGAAGAGAGAGCGGAAGATAATAGAGTTTACGGAGCATTTGATAACGGTATTTTAACCTCCGAAGAATTAGAAAATATACGTAAAGTTTTTGCATTATATGTAAAATTTCCTAAGTCTAGGTGGAAAGAGATAAAAAAAGCCGAAACAGATAGTGTTTTATTCAATAAACTAATGAAAGAATTTAAGCATAAACAATTGCTGAATAGAAAAAATAGAGAAAAAAGTCCAGAATCCCTTCATGAAAATATTAGTGCAAACGAAATATTTATCAACGATGAAGATGCTGTAATTATTTAATTATTATCTTACTTACTTATGACACAATATAATGCATTAAATTTTTAAATGGTTAATGGTTTTAATATAAAATCTAGTATTTAAAATATGCAGGAAAACTATAAATCAAAAATTAAAAATATAATAAAAATATTAGAAAAACGTGAATTAGTATTCTTATTTATAATTTTATTATTGTCATCTTTTGGAATGATATTTGAGTTTTTAAGTATTGCATCTATTCCACTTTTTTTTTCAACTTTATTTGACTTAGATTTAAAAATAGATTTTTTAAAAAGGATTTTAAATTTTAATACAACTTCACTTAGCTCGATAAACTATATTTTATTTTTTATTTTAATAATTTTTTTTCTTAAAGCTTCATTTCTATTTTTTTTGAAAATATTTGAATTTGTTGTTTACAAAAGGATTAGATTGAGACTTTCTAAAATATTAATAGAGAAATATATTAAACCTGATTTTAATTCAGAACTTAGAGACACTTCTGCAACAAAAATATGGAAATTAGAAATTATAAATAACCTTTCAGCATTAATTGAAAATTCTATATTAATTTTAAGAAATTCAGCATACATATTTATTATAATTTTTTTTTTAATTTTTTTTTCTAACAAACAAGTTATTTACTTTATTTTCTTCTTATTTTTATTTGTGATTATTTATTATTCTTTAGTTTCTAAAAAATTGAAGAAAACTGGCGAATTAGCAGATTTAGGAAAGAAAGATAAAATAAATATAATTCAAGATATTATTAATGGTATAAAAGATATTAATATTTTAAAAAGATTCAATTTTTTTTTAGAAAAATTTAAAACATCAAACATTACTTTTGAAAAATATACTCAAAAAAATTTAGTACTATCAAATTTACCAGTTTTTTATTTAGAGTTTTTTGGGGTCTTAATAATAGTTTTGTTTTTTTTATATCTTAATAGTAATAATTTAAAAACAATTGAAATTATATCCTCAATAAGTGTAATAGCTTATGCCGGTATAAGAATTGTGGGACTTTTAAAAACTTGCTTATATAGTTTTAGTTTTTATAAAAAATCATCATTTATAATTGAAGTTCTTTTTAATGAGTTTTTTAAAAAATCAAAAAATGCAAATAATAAAAATTTAATTGAATATAGAGATTTCTTAGAAAATGATAAAATTTTAAATATCAAATCTTTAAGTTACAGTTACGCAAGTAAAAAAGAAATATTTAAAAATTTAAATTTAGAATTTTATATAAATAAAATATATTGCCTGAAAGGAGATAGTGGAGCGGGTAAGTCAACTTTCTTAGATTTAATATTAGGTCTTAAAAATTTTAATGACGGAAAGATATTGATCGATTGCAGTGAAAATGAAATTGGATATGTTCCTCAAGAATGTTATTTAAAAGATGATACCATTAAAAATAATATCGCATTTGGCATTAATGAAAAAAGTATTGATATGGATAAAATAATTAAAGCAACAAAAGAGGCACAAATTTTTGATTTTATAAATTCTTTACCCGAAAAATTTGATACTAAACTAAGTACTTTTGGATCTAATATTTCAGTTGGTCAAAAACAAAGAATTGGTATCGCAAGAACTTTATATAATAATCCAAAAATTTTGCTATTAGATGAGCCAACAAGTTCGCTTGATTTTGAAACTGAAAAGAATTTTTTCATAACACTTCAAAAAATTAAGAAAGAAAGACTAATTATTATGACAACACATAAAACTAATATTCAAGATTACATAGACCATACATTAGAATTAAAAGAAAAATCTATTTATTTAAAAGAAAATACCTAAAAATAAATCAAAAGTATTTTAAGAATATAATATCTTAATTATTATTAATATTGTTCTTAATAAATAAATTGCAATCTATTATATTATTAAATTTTTCTCGATTTTTAGATACAAGAATATAATTTTTTTTTGATATTCTTTTTATTAAAAATTTTTTAACTTTATAAAAATATGAAAAAATTTTCTTTATATTATTAATTATAAAAAGGGAAATTAATACTAGTATGAAAAATAGTCTCGAAAGTTTGCATTTTTTAAGTTCCAAGTTAATAATTGAATTAAAATCTTTAAAATCAATATTTATTTTAGATCTAAAATTATAATATATTTTTATTTTATAAAAATTTATTAGACTTCCAGCATATACTAAATGTTTAATAAAATTACTTTTCCATTTTTTGTTTATGTATGGATGCTTGATCACACATTCAAAAAAATATATAGGTGTTAAACCTATTTGATGAAGTTTTTCAGATATTTTACCACTTAGCTCTAAATTTGGGTTAATAAAATCATAATCATTAATATTAATATCTTTATAGGAATGATCTTTGTAAATTTTTGTGCCCCTGCCTGTTGATAATTTAGATGCTCCAACCCAAAAAAGTGGTTCATTTATTTGCAAATATTCTTTTGTTTCATTTAAAATACATATCATAGAATAATAGTCTGGAATTACTGAGTGAAAAAAAAAATTATTTGATTTTTCTTTTATTTTTTTCATTAAAGATTTTTTTATTAATCCGCTAGTATAGATCATCGGTAACTCAGTTCTTACTGAGATACCAGCAAGAGATGATAATAATGATGTTTTTGAATTTTTTAATTTAGGTTTTTCACAAAAATTTTGGTAATCACAAACTCTATCTCCATATAAATCTTCAACACCTTCCCAATAATAGAATGCAGGTTTTGTATGTATCGATTCTATATTATTAAATTTAGCTAAATATTTGTCTAATTTTTCGAAAAAAAAAGGTAAAACACCATCATCATCTCCTATAATTGTTACCCATTCACCTGAAGCATGATTCAGCAGAAATTCGTAATTTTTAGTTTGTGTTAGCTTTATAGGAGGCTTTAGTATTTTTACTCTATCATCATCAATTGAGTCTAAAACTTCATTTGTATTATCTGTTGAATGATCATCAGATATTACTAATTCAAAATCTTTATAATCGGAACTTAAAATACTTTCTATGGTATAACTAAGATATTTTGCTTTATTGTATGTTGGAATTAAAATCGAATATTTTACAGGTTTGTTTTCACTCATTTTTTATGAAATATGTATTATCCTTAATTTACCATTTTTTTCTTATAAAGAATAGTATAATTAAATATTATGAAAAAAATTATTCCAAAAAAGTTATTAATAACTGAAATTGATAACGTTCAAAAAGTACTTAACGAAATACCAAGAATAAAGAATTTTGAAAAGCTTTGTTTTAAATGTTTAGAAGTTATTAAAAAAAAAAGAAAAATAATTTTTTTTGGAAACGGTGGAAGTGCTTCCGATTCTCAACATTTGGCAACAGAGTTAGTGGTAAGATATAAAAAAAAAAGAAAAGCAATTGCAGCAATTGCACTATCTGCAGATAATTCAGCTATTACTGCAATTGGCAATGATTTTGATTTCAAATTTATTTTTTCAAGACAATTAGAGGCCATAGGTAATTCAGGTGATGTTGCAATAGCTCTTACTACTTCTGGAAACAGTTTAAATTTAGTTGAGGCATTTAAAGTTGCAGATAAAAAAAAAATTTTAACTTGCTGTTTTTCTGGCAATAATGGAGGAAAGCTTAAAAAATATACTAAGTACCCAATAATAATACCATCAAAAATAACTTCTATCATACAGGTGTGCGAATTGTTGATTGGTCAGGTATTGTGTGATTTCCTTGAAAGAAATGTTAAATAATCTTTTTGAAAAAGTTTTTCAAAATAAAAATTTTTGTTATTTAAGTTTAATTATATTTTTTGCATTATTATCTTTTTTTTATTCAAATATCATTGATCAGCGTGCAATAACTGACTCATTAATTATTTCAGATAAGATTTATTATGAGGATAAATTTAATCCTTTTTATTTATCTCAAAAGAATGGTTATTCAGCATTAATATTTAGTTTAAAATTTTTAATTGAATTTGGAATAAGTACTAAATTTTTAAATTTTGCAATTTTATTTTTTTCATTATTATTTAATGCATTTGGTATTTATTTAATTTCAAAATCAATATGTAAAAATAATTTTTTTTCCCTTATAACATCAGTAATAATTTTAACTTTTCAAATTAATTTTGGTGATCTTGATTATCCTACTATGGTTATTTCAGAGCATACAAACTCCATGTTATCATCTGCGATAGTAGTATTTATTTTTGGTTTAATTTCTAATCAAAAGATCTCAACAGCTTTAATAATATCAATTTTTTTAATATCATTTCATGTTTTAATTGGATTATGGCTTACCTCTATTTTAATCTTTTCAATTATTTTTTTTCAAAATGAAAAAATATACTCTTTTTTTAATTCAAAGAAAGATATTATATTTTTAACTATTGCTCTAATTTTTTTATTCTTAAGTTTTTTTTATTTCCAACAAAGTAAAATATTAAATCCATATACATATGATCAAAAATCATTTGATGTTTATATGGAAATGTGGGAACTCCACAGAAGTAATTTTTTTAAAATTAATTATAATTATATTATATTAACATTTTTTTTAGTCATAATTTTATATTTTATGAGAAACGAAAAAAAATTAGTTTTTTTTATAAATACATTATTTTTAAGTATATTTCTTTCGTTTATTATTTATATAACTTACAAACTTACAATTTATGAATTTTTACCTAATTTTTTAACGGATATTTTTCTAAAAGTAATTCCGTCTAGATTTTTTCTTTTACATTCTGTAATTGGACCAGCGGTTATATTATCAGCTTTTTTTTACGTCATAAATAAATTCCTTCATAATAATAATATAATATTGTTGATTTTATTATTAATAGTTTCTCACCCAGTTTTATTTTATGAAAAATATTTAAATAAAGTCACAAGTTTTCACAGTAGTTGGAATAATCCAGAACCTGATAACAATTTTTGGAATAATATTAAAAATGATAATCTTAAAGGAAAACTAATTTTAACATCTGTTAATTCTTGTAAAAAAACAATTCTAATAGCAAGAAAGCCAATTTTAATATGTGTTGAATCTTTAGATATGATTCCTTATCAACCAAAATTGGTTGCTCCAATCAAAGAAATAATTGAAGAGGTGTATGATATAAATTTTGATAATCCGGTTGAAAAAAACCACGGTGGATTATGGTATGATGTTTCATATAAAGAGCAGTTTGAAAATAGAAATGTTAATGAATGGCACTTACTATCAAAAAAGTATAATTTAGGAGCACTTGTTTTACCAAAAAATTGGAATATAAATTTGGATAAAACATTTGTAGGAGCCAAATATGCTTATTATAAATTCTAAATTTTCTTTACATTTTTTTTAAAAGATTATAAAAAAATATGATATGCCGCATGATATTGAATATACTTTAAGTGAGTCTGCAAAAGTACTGCAAAATGCTAATTTAATTAAAAAATATCATGCTAATCTTGTTTATGATTATACTGAATATCCAACTAAAGGACACTGGTCCGAAAATTTTTCTGATATAGATTATAAAAATGCAATAACTGAATGGTTTCCAAAAAATAAAACTAAACCTGTTCTATTTTATGTACATACTCCCTTTTGTGAACAACTTTGTAATTTTTGTTTATGCAGTAAAGAAATCACTCAAGATTATGAACGTGTCAAAGAGTATTTGTATAAGTATTTATCTAAAGAGTTAGATTTATTAGAAGACCATTTAATAAAAAATAAAATTAATTTTAATTTTAAAGAAATCTATTTTGGTGGCGGTTCACCAACTTATTATAGAGAAGAAGAATTTAAGTTTTTAATAAATAGGATTAAAAAATTTATTAATTTTGATAATCTTGGAGATTTTACTGTTGAAGTAGACCCAAGAAGAGTTAATGAAGAAAGATTAATATTTTATCATGAGATGGGTGTAAATCGTTTATCTTTTGGTATTCAAGATTTTGATCCTGGAGTACAAGAAGAAATTAACAGACCCCAACCACCAGAAATGGTTGACAAACTTTTAACTAAAAAAGTAAGAAAATTATTTCCAGTTATCAATTTTGATCTACTTATAGGATTGCCTAGACAAAATATTGAAACAATAACAAAAACTATAAACTCAGTTGTAGAATTAAAACCAAGTCAATTACAAACTATGTATGTTCATTATAAACCAGGAACTAGAAAATATATGATCAAAATGGTTAGGAACGAACCAATGTTAGATTTTTTTGACAGGAAGGCTGTTTTTCAAAAAGCATCAGAGCTATTAATTAAATCTGGTTATACCAGAGCAGGATTTGAGAGTTATTCCTTACCAGAAGATCCACTCACAAAATCTATGGTAGAAAAAAAAGCGGTATATAATTCCTTAGGTACGCAAAAAGGAGAGGCAACAAATTTTATAGCAGTTGGAAGTTCAGCACATGGAGTTTTAAATGATCAATTTTATTTTCAGAATTATTATGAGCAGCCACTTTATAGAAAAGCTTTAGATGAAGATAGATTTCCAATCTATAGAGGTCTTAAAATGACAGAAGATGATACAATAAGAAGAGAAGTTATAAGACATATTAGGACTTTTTTTAATATTGAGTTTGGTTATTTTACAAAGAAATATTCAAAAAAATTTACTAATTATTTTGATGAAGAATTAAATAGATTAAAAGTTTTTGAAAAAGATAATCTTTTAAAATTAAGTGATAACAATATTATACTAACACCATTAGGAGAACATTTTTCTCCACAAATTGCCAATGTTTTCGATATTTATAATGACCAAAAATTTTATAAAAAAATCATTTAAAATTAAAAATCTTTTTTGCATTTAAAAATAAGTATAAAGTAATAACTATTAAGTAATCTACAAAAGTATATATTAGGGCACCAACCAAAGCTAGTTCTTTGGAGATATTGATGTAACCAAATAAAAAAACAGTACTTAGTTCTTTCATTCCAAATATAATAAATTGAAGTTGGCTTAGCAATTCCACTAATGGAACAAATATTAATAGTTGAATTAAGAAAGAATTTTTACTTAGAAATAAAAATATTAAAAAATATATAAATATATTCAAAACTTGAATGCAAAAGTTTATTAGAAATAATTTTAAAATATTCTTTTTTAAAATTAATGATATTGCATTAACAGTTTTTAGATTTTTACCTAAAGAAAATTTTTTTGAAAAAAAAATTATTAATTTATTTAAGTTAAAAAAAACAAATGTTAATAAAATTAAAAGAATAATTAAAGCTATAATTAAATTGAAGTTGTCATAGTTTTTTAAATTCAAGTAAATCAATATTCCAAAAATTACAAAAATAATTTTAAAAAAAAGAGCTAAAAATTTGTCTAAAAAAATTAAAATTATACTTTTTTTATTTCCTAGCTCTCTTTTAATTTTAATAAACTTTGCTGCTTCAATTGCTAGAGTAGAGCTGAAAATTAAACTAAAAGAAAAACCTGTAACAATATTTTTAAAAAATTCTATAAATTTTATCTTTGAAAAATTACTAACAATTATAAACCACCTAATTGTCATTAATAAAGGTAGAATTAAAAAAAATAAATATATTATAAAAATTTCTTTTATATTAATTTTTTTGAAACTTAATATAAAGTTTTCTTGATTTATAAATTTAAAAAATAAGTAAACAACTAAAAGAAAAGTTGTTATTTTAAAAAAGAGAAATAAACTATTTTTTTTCATTTTTTTTGATTTAAATCAATTTACTTGTAATATTTTATTGAGTATTTTGCTGTCATATTTAGGTATTTGTATTTTTTATAAAATAAACTATATAAGTTATCTTTAAAATATTAATAAATGCAATCATTTACAACAGAACAGATTATTAACACAGGAAAACAATTAGGGTTTAAATATAAATCATTTACTTTTTCAATAAAAGGAAGATATAAATCATCTGACGCGTTATTTAATCATAGAGATATTCCACATTTTAATCATCTTCATCAAAATTTAGCAGGAGGATATGGCAATGAAGGAGTATATTATGGTGATGTAGTCTCTTTTATAAGATATTTTAAATTTTTTTTAATTTCTTTTCCAATATTAACCTTAATGAAAGATGATGGAAAAAATAGAGTTTTAGAAACTTACAGTTTTTTTTGTTTTCAGTTTTTAAAATTGAACGAAGAAATAGATTTACCAGAAAGCGGATGTGAATCTAAAATTACATACTATATTGGATGTAAGCACGAAATTTTACTAAATATTTTTTTACCTTTTTTTAAAAAAATGTTTAAAAAAAGTTTTAATGATTATAAAAATGATGATCATCCATTTTTGAATAGAAGAGCTGACTTGAGAGCTAAAGGTTTTAGTTTTAATAAAGATGATATTTCAAATTTTACTTATGAAGATTGCCTTAACATTAAATCTCAAAATTGTTTTTTTGATTATAAATCGATGTTAAGTGAAAAAATATCAGTTAATATAAATGACATTAAAGAGAATGAACTAAAAATAGTTAATGATATAAATATTCTAAGCTTCCAATTTTATAGAGATAAAAATTTAATTAAAATATATCCTGTTGTATGCCCACATGAAGGTGGATATCTTGGGCTAAATAATGAGGTAGGGGTTAAATTTAATTTTGAGAATTTTAAAAATTCAGAATGTAAAGTAAGATGTAATATTCATAATAGAAGATTTGATCCAATAATAACTATAGATTTAAAAAATAGCAAAGATAGCTATAAGTCTAATGTATATGATTTTAAGATTAATGATGGGAATATTTTTATAAATCTTAGAAATGACCTAAATAGTAGAAAAAATCTAGATTGGTCAAAATAATATATTAGTATAAAAGCAAATTAAGATGTCTTTAAAAGTTAGAAAATTTTATCTTAGGAAATTAAAAAAAAAATTTAAAGGTAAAAAGATTAATGATTTGATGTATGAAATTAAAATACCTGATGATCTTTATTATAATATTAAATCTTTAGCTATAAATTATATTTCAAAATCATTTAATGATGGTGAAACTATAACAGATGAAAAAAAATTAATTAATAAATTAATTAAAAGAAGGGCTCAATTAAAGAATGTAACACCAAATGGTATTGTTGTTCCTAAAAATGAAATCTCTCTAGAATTTAATAATTTCTTAAAAGGTTATGTTGAAATTATAAAATTTTTAAATTTTAGTGAATTAATTGACAAATTTCATTTTCCACCAAACCTTAGAATAAAATTTCCAAAAATTTCCAAATCTCATATGTCTAGAAAACATCCGACTGAGCTTATGCATTCAGATACTTGGACTGGTGCTAATCCTAATTGGATTGCTGTCCATTTATTTTTATTAGGAGATATTTCTAAAAATAATATAAGATATGCTATGCCGCCTAAAAATTTTCAAGAAAAATGGTTGCAGCCATTAAAATATTCAGAAGATGGAAAGAAAATTTCAGAAAAGTTTGAAGTAATTAATTATACACCAAAAAAAGGACACATGATTGTTGCGGATGCATCTATAATTCATCAGTCATTTAGAAAGAAAAATGCTGGAATGAGAATATCCCTAGACACAGGTTTTGATATGAAAATGAAAAAGCTTTTATCATTTAGAAAAACAAAAATTGAAAAATTCGATGTTAAAAAAATTAGAGATGAAGAAACAGTTACAAAAGAAGATTTTATTAATATTGGAAAAAAAACTTACTTTCATTTTTCAGATAGTTTTAATCAGAAAGTATTTCACAAAGGTGGCTTCAAACATCCAACTAACCCAAAATTAATTAGATTAATCAAATAGAATGAAAAAAAAATTATCAGTAATAGTCTCTTTTTATAATGAAGAAGAAAGTATTGATTCATTTGTAAATGAAACAGTTAAAGAATTAGAAAAAATAGAGGAACTTGAGTATGAAATTATTTTTGTAAATGATAATTCAAAAGATGGCTCTCTAGTTAAATTATTAAAACACAGAGAAAATAACAATAGAATAAAAATAATAAATCTTTCAAGAAGGTTTGGTCCTATGGAGTCTATCATGGCAGGAATACAGATGTCATCTGGAGATGCTTTAGTTAACCTGGACATTGATTTACAGGATCCACCATCTTTAATTTTAGAAATGGTTAAGTTTTGGAGAGAAGAAAATTATGATGTTGTATTTACTACTAGAACAAGCAGAGAAGGTGAACCATTCATAAAAAAGATAATATCATCAGTCGGATATAAAATTTTAAAACGTTTTACAAACATTCCCATGGAAAAAGATTCTGGAGATTTTAGATTAATTTCAAAAAGAGTGATTGAAGAATATAAAAAATTCGGTGAAGTTTATCCTTTTTTCAGATTTGTTGTTGATTGGATTGGGTTCAAAAAAAAACAAATTTTTTATGAAAGAAAATCTAGAAGAAAAGGTAAGACAAAACACCCTTTTGGACTTGGAATATTTTTTAATTTTTTTGAAATATCCTTAACACCATTCACAGATGCTCCAATAAGATTTGCATTAATATTTGGAATAATTTCATTTATAACAACATTAATTATAATGCTGAGAACATTGTATTTATTTTTTGCAGGTGTACCTTTTGAAGAAATTAGTTCAACTTCAATTTTTGTAGCTATTTTATTTTTTGGAAGTATTCAAAGTTTAATTTTAGGCGTATTGTCTATATACATTGGTTCTATATTTAAAGAGTCAAAAAAAAGACCCTTATATATTATAGATAAAACATTTGGTTTTGAGGAATCGATAGAAAATAAATAATATAAAAAATATTAAAATTTGTTAATCAAAAAAAAAATAGATTTAGTTATTTTAGCGGGCGGTAAAGGTTCGAGAATAAAAAAATTTTTAAAAAATAATCCTAAACCAATGTTAAAATTTAATAAAAAATATTTTTTAAATTATATTTTAAGGAAAGCTTGCTCATATAATTTTAAAAAAATTTATATATTAACAGGTTTTAGAAGCCATGTGATTTTTAAAAAGTTCCACAATAAAATTTTTAATTTTATAAAAATTATTTGCATCAAAGAAAAAAAAGAAATGGGGACTGGTGGTGCTTTATATAGCTTAAGAAAAAAAGTTGGAGATTTTATTTTGATAAATGGCGATACTTTATTTGATATTGATTATAACGAATTAATTAAATCCACGAAAAATGATAAAATTGGAAGTATTGCATTAGTAAGAAATTTTAAACAAAAAAGCAATAAACTAGAAACTTTATCAATAAAAAAGGGTTTGGTAAAATATGAGAATAAAGGTAATTTTATGAATGGCGGTGTTTATTTTTTTAAAAAAAAATTTCTTAATTCAATTGAAAATAAAAAAATTTCTCTTGAGAGCGATATACTGCCAAAGACAATAAATCAAAAAAAAATTAATGGAAAAATATTTAACAATTTTTTTATTGATATTGGATCTAAAGAAACTTTAAAAATTGCATCAAAAGAAATTAAAAAAAACTTTTCTAAAACAGCTGTATTTTTAGATAGGGATGGAGTAATTAATTATGATTACGGATATGTTCATGAAATTAATAAATTTAAACTTAAAAAGGGTGTATTGGATGGCCTGAGATATCTTACACAAAAAAACTACTATATTTTTATTGTTACAAATCAGGCAGGAATTGGAAAGGAAATTTTTACATTAAAAAAGTTTAACGATTTACATTTATATCTTAAAAATTTTTTTATTAAAAATGGAATATATATTTCCGATGTTCAATTTTCCCCTTTTCATATCAAAGCAAAAAAGAAAAAATATAAAAAAAAAAGTGGTTTTAGAAAACCTGGTAATCTGATGATCAAAAATATTATTCAAAATTGGGATATAAACTTAAACAAAAGTTTCATGATTGGTGATAAAAAAAATGATCAATTAGCAGCTAAAAAAAGCAACTTAAGATTTTATTTTGCAGAAGATAATTTTTTTAAGCAAATAAAAAAAATATCTAATAATTATTAACGATTTTTTCAGAGCTATTTTTGAAATAAAGTAACAATTCTTTGATACCTTTTTCCAAACTAATTTTAGCTTTGAATCCTTTTTTTTCTATTTTTTTATTACTTACAAAATAATCTCTCTTATC
>CESQ01067759.1_pt1 | contig 23380 bp, 19 predicted proteins | sample 361401 | NCBI WGS metagenome assembly CESQ01 (sample SAMEA2622119, study PRJEB7988) | marine metagenome | isolation source: saline water (ENVO:00002010), including | reverse complement strand
TCATTACCTTGAGTCCAATCAGACCAAGATAATAAAGCATTTCTATATTGTTTTACTTCTGCTAAATGATCTCTTGCTGCCTCTATTATATTTGCTTGAGCAGTTTTTTCATTAGCATGATCTGTTACTGCTTGTTGCCAAATACCTATTGCAGTAATATCCTCATTCCATTTACCTTCAGTAGTATATTCAACGTGACCTTTGTTTGTTGAACTATCCCAATGCATCGCATGAACATCTGTAGGAATCCAAGAAAGATCAACATTACTACATACCACTCCTTCAGTATCAATAATTATTGTTTTATCAGATGGAACGACTGTTAATTTCATTCTTCTATCTCCGTTACATTTTTTATTTGCTTAGATTGTTGTAATCTCTCTTGAGCTTTTAATTCCAATTCTCTTTGATATATTTCTTGTGCTTTCATAGTTGATCTCACAGTTTCATTTCTAAAGGATTCAATAGAAGCACAAGTTGCTCTCTGTTGTCCAGAATTTTCAATCATCATCATAGGCAACCAAGTAACTGCACATCCATATTCATCAGTTTCCTCTCCTGTATTAGGATTCATACCACGAACATGAGTAAACCAAGCACACTGCATTTGAATACAATCTTTACCAATTAAAGGGCAGAACTTACCCTGCTCAAGTTTCATTATATTAATCCTTTGAACATATTATAACATCAACATACTGAACACGCAAGTCAACACTACCAGAACTACTAACACTAACACTATCACTGAAACTGTGAGAGTGATTGCCTATATCGTGACTATGATTACTAGGGGAACCAGAAGCACTAAAACTATCACTAAAACTAAAGTTGGAACCAGATATTTGGTAATTAACTAATGAGTGATTGTGAGCTCCACTTCCACCAGTACTATTAGTATTAGGTTGTCCTGAAGAACCAGCATTTAAATGATCAAGAAAACCATAATTACCACCAGAAGTACCAATTTTTGCATGATATTGGTGAGCGTGAGATGGTATCTGACTAGTTGCTAATGTTACTTGACTGGTACTAGCGTAAATGTATTGACTACCACTACAATTACCACTAACAGATCCACTAACACTAACAGATCCAGCATTTTCACTACTTGTAGATCCAGAAACACTACTTCCTGTGCTTCCACTAGCACTTCCAGATCCACTTACACTAATACTCTTATTCTCAAAAGTGCTAGTAAATGAATTGCTACCACCAGTTCCACCACCAGTTCCACTCACAACTCTGAGTGCTTTGTTATTTTGGCTTGTTACTTGAGTCCATCCAGTAGGAGCAGATGATTGATAGAATAACATCACAGCTCCTGAAGGAACTGAACCAGAACCTATCTCACCTTTTTGACCCTTATCATTCAGATCACCTTTAACACCTTTATCGCCTGGTTCACCCTTATTACCTGCCGCTTCTACATCACCTTTAACACCTTTTTCACCTTGAATACCTTGAGATCCTACTTCACCTTTAGCACCCTTATCACCAACCTCACCTTTCGGACCAGCATCACTAACATTAATAGTACCTACCATACCACTATGATATTGGCAAATATAATACAAAGTATTAGGTGCATTATACGGAACTGCAAAAGTTAGAGTTCCTGATTGAGCACCATTGTTTGTAACACCAGTGCTATACGCATTACCAGTTCCAGTAGTTGCAGAAGTTTTAATCCAGAATGGATGTCCAGATACACTTAAGTTAAAGATATAAGTAAATCCTCTCAATAAAGTAAGAGTTGGATCATTAGCACCATCTATAATATAATCACTTGCACCACTATTTGTTACAGTAAATCCCCTTGCTCCTGTTTCACCTTTAGTTCCTAGTTCACCTTTCTGACCCTTATCACCAGTATTTCCTTTATCTCCTACTTCACCTTTCTGTCCAATACCACCAGCACTACCTTGTGATCCTGTTTCACCTTTCTGACCTTGAATTCCTTGAGAACCAACTTCTCCCTTCTGTCCTTTGTCTCCAGTAAGACCAACTTCACCTTTAGTTCCTTGAGGTCCAGGAACAGTAGATGCATCACCCTTATCCCCACTAGGACCTTGAGAACCTGTGTCTCCCTTATCTCCAGTAATACCTTGAGAACCCGTATCTCCTTTATCTCCCTTATCTCCAGTGTTTCCTATACCACCTTGAGAACCAGTAGCACCTTTATCTCCCTTATCTCCTTGAACACCTTGTGATCCAGTAGCACCTTTATCACCAACATTACCTTGTGATCCAGTATCTCCTTTGTCTCCTTTATCACCTACAGTACCTTGTGCTCCAGTAGCACCTTTATCACCTTTATCACCTTGAACACCCTGAGATCCCTGAGAACCAGTATCACCTTTATCTCCTTGAATTCCTTGAGAACCTGTGTCTCCCTTATCTCCCTTATCCCCTACATTACCTTGAGATCCTACTTCACCTTTCTGACCCTTATCACCAGTATTTCCTATAGGACCTTGAATACCTTGAGATCCTACTTCACCTTTCTGACCCTTATTACCACCACCAGGACCAACAGGACCTTCATCACCTTTATCTCCAGTAGCACCCTTCGGACCTTCATTACCTGTACCACCCTGAGATCCTAAATCTCCTTTATCTCCTTTATCACCCTTACTTCCTCCTGGTCCTGGAGGTCCACCTGAAGGTCCTGGAGGTCCAGCAGATCCATCATCACCTTTATCTCCAGTAGCACCTTTTTCACCTTGTGGTCCTGCTACAGTAGAATCTTCACCTTTATCTCCCTTATCTCCAATATCTCCTTTATCTCCAGTATTACCTTTGTCTCCAGTAATACCCTGTCCTCCTATTTCACCTTTCTGTCCTTTATCTCCAGTAAGACCAAGTTCACCTTTCTGCCCTTTCTCACCTACACCAACTTCACCCTTTTGTCCTAGATCACCTTTATTTCCATCAGCACCTAATTCACCCTTTTGACCTTTTTGACCTACACCCAGTTCACCTTTTTGTCCTATGTCACCTTTATCACCTACTAAACCTTGAGAACCAACCTCACCTTTTTGACCATCAGCACCATCAGCACCTTTATCACCTTTTGGTCCTATTTCACCTTTCTGACCCTTATCACCTACTTCACCTTTATTACCTTTTGATTCTACATCTCCTTTCTGTCCTTTATCACCTATCTCACCTTTAGGTCCTATAGGTCCAGGAACAACAGATGCATCACCTTTTTCACCAGTAGGTCCTTGAGCACCTTTATCACCTTTAGTACCAATTTCACCCTTATCTCCATCACCACCAGGTCCACCTGATTCACCTTTTGCACCAGGATCAGGTATTCTAGTCCAAGCATAACCATTCCACTTCCAAGTATTACTACCGAAAGAATATGTATCACCTACATTAGGATTTATGGGAAAGGATATAACGCTCATGATGGTTTAGTAGGCCAAGTTGGGTTGCTAGGATCAGCAGTATTTGCAGGAAGATCTCTTAAAGTTTGCCTATAAGTTTTCCAGTCATTATCATTTGATAGAGTTACATCTCTACTCTGAGTCCAATCGGATTGAGTAAGAAGTAGATCTCTAGTTTCTCTAAGTATTTTAAGATAATCATCATTACTAGGTAGATTAGGATTAAAGAATCCAGCAGATGTTGTATATTTCCATCCAGCATGTACATTACATTCTGATCCACTAAAATATGTACTTGCTATACCAACAACAGTCGTTCCTGGTGGATGATTAAAATCAGATATTGAAACATTCTGAGGATATACACCAAAAAGTATTCCATCACTATCATTAACTATGGCACATCTTGAAGTAATACCAGCAACACTTTTAGTAGCCTCTACTTCTTGAGCATATATTTTATTTTGCCAATCTTTAAACTTAACAAGAGTGTTCTTAGATCCATCAGCACCAGAATTAAATGCAGTAGTTTCAGTAGAGGTTAAAGACGCAAGAAATTCACTCAATTGAGCAGCTTTTTGCTGATTCCCATATTCTACTGTTTGAGTGAGTCCTATTGCCATAATTTTTTAGATATTTAGATAGATCACATTGAGATTATAACAGCAACGCCATTACCGCCAGGTTGAGAGGTACTACCATTTTGAGAACCAGTGCCACCAGAACCAGGAGCACCAGCAGTACTAAAGTTAGTGCCATTAGGACCTCCCCAGAATGATGGTCCGCCAAAACCACGAAGATAGTTAGCAGTGTGTCCTACTCCACCAAAAGCACCATTAGATACAACTGTTTGAGATTGTGATCCACCAGAACCAGAAGCATTGCCAGCATGACCACCACCATTTATAGAGGATTGATTACCAATTCCAGCTCCTCCACCATAAGCATACATTGCATATGAACCACCACCATTAGTAGTAATAACACTATTACCACCATTATTTCCATTACCACTACTTGAACCACCGCCACCAGATCCTACTGTTATAGATGCTACTGGAGTAACACCCAACATCGCATGACCACCTGCCTGAATAACTGTTCCACCTGATCCACCGCCACCGCCTCCTGCGTTTGATCCACCTTCTCCACCTGATCCACCGCCACCAGTAAGAATCATTATAAAATATGCAAATCTACTAAGATCAGCTGTAAAACTATGACTTCCAGCACCATAAACATTTACTTCAGCATGAGCATCTAGTAGAAATTGAGGCATCCAATCCCACGATTGACCAGAACCAGAACCACCAGAACCAGCAGATTCACCTAAAACTCCAGCATTTTGAGTATTTGATGGAGTTTCATAAGAATATAACTTACTTGGCAACCATACACCAGTAGATTTTGCTGTTATTGATACTCCATTAGCACCACCATTAGGTGAAGAAACATTATTATATAATTCAAATTCATTACTATTGTTTAATCTAAGTATTGCTTGAGCACTTCCACCACTATTGAGAAGTTCAACGCCATGTGATGAATCATTATAATGTAACCTAGCAGCACCTGCAAGAGTTCCATTATTATTATATTGAATATCGTGGTCATTACCAGCTACACCACCACCAGAAGCTGGTTCACCTTTATCACCTTCCTCACCTTTCTGTCCTTTAGTGGAATTATCTGGTCCTACTTCACCCTTTTGTCCTTTAGTAGTAGATCCTACTTCACCCTTTTGACCCTTATCAGCCTCTTCACCAGGTAAACCCTTATCTCCATCTATACCCTTATCTCCGTCTGCACCTTTATCACCATCCTGTCCCTTATCCCCATCACCTGGTTGACCTTTATCTCCCTCAATACCTTTATCCCCATCTATACCCTTATCTCCGTCTGCACCTTTATCACCAACATTACCTTTCTCACCATCACCTGGTTGACCTTTATCTCCTTCAATACCTTTATCTCCTACAATACCTTTATCACCTACGTCTCCTTTATCTCCATCATTACCTTTAGCACCATCACCCTTTGGTCCTTTATCTCCTACTTGACCTTTATCACCTTCACCACCTGGTTCTCCCTTAGTACCTGCACCTGTTTCACCCTTATCTCCTTTATCTCCTTCACCTTTATCTCCCTTATCACCTACTTCACCTTTATCCCCCTTACTCGCAGTAGCACCATCCTGTCCTTTATCTCCTTTATCTCCTTTATTACCATCACCTGCTGTACCTTTTTGACCTGTATCACCTTTATCACCAGGATCTCCTTTGTTAGCAGCAGCACCATCTATACCTTTATCACCCTTCTCCCCCTTATCATTCAATTCTCCTTTATCACCTTTGTCACCAGGTTCTCCTTTATTCTCTCCTTTCTGTCCTTTATCACCACCATCACCTTTAATACCAGGTTCTCCCTTGAGTCCATCATTACCAGGAGAACCATCAACACCTTTTTGTCCAGCATTTCCAGGAGGACCTTCAGGACCTGCTACAGTTGAATCTGCACCTTTAGCACCTTTGAGTCCATCAGGTCCTGTAAGACCCAATTCACCTTTTTGACCTTTAGGACCAACTTCACCTTTAGGACCTGGATTTATGTTACCACCACCAGAGTTAGCAATAACCCAAACTCCACTATAGTATATTAATAAATCACCAGTATCACTTTCCCACCACAATTCACCTTCTCTAGCATTTGTAGGTGGAGTAGCACTTATAGTTGCAGGGGTAACAGTAACAGTTGCTCTTACATTACCAACAGCACCAGTAGCTTCTACAGCAGCACCAACAAAATCAATTTGTGTAATACTATTTGCAGTTCCTACAAGAGATCCTTCATCATATATGCTTAGAGCACCAGGAGTACTACCACCAGCAATTGGAGTCCAAAATCTTTGACCAGGAAATCCAGGTATTGATACTATTTGATATTGACCACCTGCAGGAATACTTGGTGTTCCACCAGCAACAGGATCTCCAAGATTAGGTTCTGCTTGCTCTAATCCAAGATATTGATATCTATCTTCCTTTAATTGATCTTGTGGGGTTCTCTTAACCCTTCCACTCAAATATTTCTTAGACATTACTATTCTCTAGAATACTTGCAATGAATTCCATTTGTAATGGAGCAACCATACCACCTGCATCTGTTGTTCCTACATTGACTCTAATAGATTCATTAGCAGAAGCAACCGCAAGAGTTAAATTTGATCCTGAAGCAGGATCAGTTGATCTTGGATAAGAATGTTCTGTATAATCGTTATCCATAGTGCAAGTAAATACCAGAGAATTATCTGCTATTTTAATAGTATTTCCATTAACAAGACTATTAGCACCGATGGTTAAAGTCAATTCACCACTAGTTGGATTATAAGTACATTTCCATACACTAAATTTAGTACCAGCAGTATGTCCACTACCAGATCCATCAACTACTTCAACACATTGTGGAGTACCACGAACAAATGTATGAACTGCTGGTTCATATATGTGAGTATATCCCTTAGATCTACCAATATCAGCAGAAAATGATGTTGTACTAGGAACAGTATCTATGACATATGCTTGTTGTGGATCAGGGAAAATATTTGTTGTAATTCCTGTACTACCAGAACATGTAAAATATAATCCACCCATTGTAATCTGTTCTGATGCATTATATCCATGATCAGACATTGTAGTTACAGTAACAATTCCAGTTGGTTCATCATATGCAGCATTGGTAACTGTATTAACTCCACTCTGTGTTCCTGAAATATAAACTTTATCAATTACTAATGGAGTTTTCTCCAATACTATTCTACCATCCACCATTATCAATGCATCATTTGGTGGTATCTCAGCATCTTTTATGACTCTTATATCTCTCGAATTTCCTGTACTTCTTTGCTCTCGTCTTTGAATAAATGTGACTGTTGGATATGTAGTTCCTACCGCAACATTAGATACTTGTGCATATAGCAATAAAGATGAAGTTCCTGTAGGAACCTCATATAGTTTCTGTAATCCTGGTGCTACAGGAACAGAAACATTTAAAAACTTATTAACGGGTGCTATTGCCATATTATCTTAACGCTAATATCAGTGGTGTTAATTGTGCTTGTATAGCTCTATTGAAATCCCTTCCACGTATTGTAGACGTAGTTTGATCAATTGTCAAACCATCACCAATTTTAAAGTTACCTTTTTGATCCGTGCTGGTAAATGGTACTTGACCACCATTTTTAGCAACAACTTCATATTCAGGTATAGGTTTTCCAGCCTGGAATGGGTTAGCTGTATTTATATTTGTGCCTGCACCCACATATTCAAATGAATGTGAACTGGTTATAATTCTACTCAACCTAACAAGTTCCATTTTTACACCTGCTTTAACAGCAAATGGAATAAACTCATTAAAGGTTATTGTAGTTCTACCTTGAAGTGCTCCAGATGTAGGTGTTTCAGTTGCCTCATCAACAGTATATAAAATAGGATCCATATCTGCAGTTAATTGAGCACTACCAGTACCAGATACACTCACTACAATGTTTTGTGTAGGTAAGTAGTTTCTACCACTAGCGATAACATCAACCGAAGTTATTATACCATCATCACTTATATTAGGAGAAAACTCAGCAAATATTGCTTCTGGTCCTTCAGGGAAAGTTGCAGTTATTATTGGTGGTGCAGATGCAGTATAATCACCAGCATTACCACCATTAACAACAGTAACCGATCTAATCAACTGCATAGGTTCAGTTATTGATGCAGTTGAAGGAGTATCTGCATAATCATTCATATCTAAATGGAAGTATGCACCTTGTCCATCAAAAGGAGTTCTATATCTTCTTCCACCACTATCAAAATCTCTACAATCAGAAAGAGTTAACTTATCAGATTCTCCATTTATTGCTTCATGTAATGTTCCATCAAACTCAACAACACTAGTACCATCAGCAACTAAACCAAAAGTACCAAATGATGAGTTAGAGTTTGTAAGATCACACTGTCCACCAGATGTACATCCAATAGCAATCTCACATCCAATAGTGAATATAGAAACTAACTGAGCATAAGCATTATTTGAAATAGAAACACCAATACCTGCCTCATTATATTGTGTGAAAGAATCACAAACCATACTCTTCAAATCTTGTCCTAGATCATTAGTTCCAGTATATGCAGCATCAACATGATGTCCATTTAATTTCATACCGATACTACTATTCAAGAAGTTAGTACAGTTTCTAACATATGGAGATTTCCATCTTCCTGTTGGTCCTTCATTAGCAGGTCCAGCAGCAGTATATCCAGTTATAGCACCATATGATACTCCAGCATCAATATAAGTTTGTGTTGGTGGGAATGCTACAACAGCACAATTAATAAATTCTTGTGCTGCTGATGTTCCATGAAAACTTATATTCTCAATCAAACATCCTCGTCTAACGTGGAAAACATCCTTATTGACATTAGAAGGTGTAATAGTAACTAATCTTAGATCTTCACCAGTTATAGTAACATCTCTCTGCAATCCAATGGGATTATTCTCAGTGTAAACACCAGAACGAACTTTAATTGTATCGCCTGGTTGTGCTATTGCTGCTGCAGCACCTACAGATGCTTTAGCATCACCTTCCAATAAACCAGTATTACTATCATTTCCATCTTTTGTTACCCAATAAGTATTGGTAGTTTCTACACCAGATGGTCTCCACTTTACACCACTTGATGTAGCAGATAATCTATAATCATTTTTACTACGAGAACCATCATATCCTGTTGTATTTAATTTATCAATTAACTGGTTTTCTAATTCTAATGTACCAATTAATTTTGTATTTCCTTCAACATTTAAGTTCTTTCCAATTCCAGCACCACCTAAAGTAACAAGAGAACCACTTGAACTATTAGCTGATTGTGTTGTAGATTCAACCTTAGTATCTCCACCAACGAATAATTTCTTAACAATACCTAGACCACCATCCATTTGCACAGAAGCAGCAGTAGTACTACTAGCATCTGAAGTATTATTAAAGGTTGTTAATCCATCAACATCTAATTGCCCATCTAAAAATGTATCTCCATTTACATCAAGCCTTTGCTTTAACCGAGTATCACCATCTACTGTAAGTTTAGAATGAAGATCAGTATCACCATCTACATCTAGTATCGAATTAAGTGTTGTATCTCCATCAACATCTAACTTTGCTTGTAAATCAGTATCACCATCTACATTTAACTTAGAGTCAAAATCAACATCTCCAGTTACATGAAGTTGTCCATCAACATCTAACTCTACTGCTGGATTATTATTCTTAATACCAATATTCGTCATCCTATAGATTGGAGAATCATTATTAGTATTAGTATGACCCCATAAGTCCTGAGTTTGAATCCTTGCAATCGCAGTTGGGTTTGCTGGATCAGGTATTGGTAATAAAGTATCTACTCCAAGACCTAAACTGTTTATTTGAGTAAAGTTTAACCACTGGAATAATTGTGCAGTACCACTTAAAGGTAAATCAACTCCTTCATCCTGAACATACATTCCATCCAATGATACAGGAGATGCTTGAACCCATCGTATACCATTTGTATCTTGATTTAAATAATATCCATTCGCACCAGATGAATCGGCAGAATCGACAATATTCCTGTCAATTTTTACAGATCCCTCTACATCTAGTTTTATTTCACCATCAGCACCCTCATTATATCCAGGTATAGTACCAGGAAATGTACTACCTATTCCAACTCTACCTGTTTGCGTAACTACAAATGTCTCTTCTGCAGCATTCACTTGGAATATCTGCCACGGATTTGTGCTTCCAATACCAACTGAGGTTATACCAGAAACAGGGTCTGTAAAAATTACCGATTTCTCTCTTACACCTACCTGCAACCTACCTTCAGGCATGGTTGTTCCAATACCGACCCTACATGGATCTACACTAACAGTTAAGCATTTATCCCCAACTTGGAATTTCTCAGTGGGAACTGTAGTTCCTATACCAACCGAACCATCTTCAGTAACCACGAAGGATGTATTCTTACCATCACCCCTTTCGCCTACCTGGAATCTTGCGTCAGGTTGTGTAGTGCCAATTCCTACCCGACCATCTACTTGTCCATCATCAGCACCTTTTTGTTGTGATATTGCAGTAAGAACTGTACCACCAAGACCAACGTTAAATCTATGCTTTACTGTTAAATAATCAGAGTATGCTTCTGCACCTAAGATGAATACATCTTTAGTAAAAGTAGCAATACCAGTTACATATAAGTTATTAACATCTAAATTTAATCCTTGCTCAACTGTTGTATTACCAAATAAATCAGCATAAAGAGTTCCATAAATGTAGACATCGTTGTTAAACTCTGTTACATTACCTACAGTATTGTTACTTAAATTAAAATAATTATCAGATTCTGCCACTATAATATACCTCTAGTTTTTAGTCCTTGAGCAGCATCAAGTCCTATCTTAGTGCCACTAAAAACTAATCCACCAAAAGAAATATCTCTCGGTGCTAGATTTCCTACTAAAGCATCACAATTTGCAATATTACTCTCAAGATCAATCCTATTACCAGCTTTTAATTTAAGATCTTGCCCTGCATCTAGTGTTATATTTTCATCAGCATCAATAGTAATATTCTTAGCAGTTATTTTCACCTCACCATTTGATTGTGCAGTGATCGTAATATCACCGTTTCTACCAATAATATTAATACAACATCCACTATCTGCCTTCTCCCCACCAATAATATCAATACACTGGTCGTTATAAATGTGATATAAACCAGCATCTGTCATTCCAACAGCACTAGTATTCCCATCATCAGCTACTCCAAGCAAATCATAGGTAGTAGTACCATTCAACCCCATTTGAGGATTACCCATATCAATCCTAAATTTAGGACCAAGATTGATATACTCCCTTTGTTGCCAATTTTGTTTACTAGCTGGTCTTTCTGCCATAGTTAATGCCTAGTGTTAAGTATTTATCTTAGTTCACACAATCAATAACTTGCTTGATTTCACCTTGATATGGAGGTCTTGGTTTCAACGCTAGTTTTAATATTGCACCAAATCCAGTTCTACTTGCAATTTCAAGTTCAGGTAATTCATCCATACCATTAGGATTAGTAGATATATTCGCAACTGCACTATCTGGAACAGAAACTTTAACAATTCTACCATCATCATCAATATAAACTGGATAAACATTATCCCACTGATCAGTCACTACAGTATCATCATCATAATTTTCACCAGGATTTATAGGAATAACATGATCAGGTACAAACGGTTCAATTCCCTGATCTTCAGGGACTGGATAATTCTCACCTTCAGATACGATGTAAATATCAGTTACCTGTTGGTAAGTAGGAGAATTTTCATCATAATCAATTACTGCTCTAGCAATTGCACCATATCCCTTCTTACATTCATCAGTTATCTCAATAAATGGTGGACTATTATATCCAGAACCGCCACTAACCAAATCAACACCAATTATACTTCCCACTGCAGTATTACCTTCTCCTACAATAGCACCAACAATTGCTTTACCAATAGCACCTTTACCTCTACTACCAAAAATATTAACTTTCAATCCAGCACATTTTAATGGTGGACCTGCATAACATTTTCCAAGACTACTACCCATACTAGGTACAGATACACTAGGATTCATAAAATCAAATATACCTAATGATCCAGAAGCAACACTAAGATCTTGAATACCACCAACTAATGATTCTGTTAACTTATCAGCATTGTTAGCAGCAGCTAAAATACTATCAACAGCAACTCCAACTGCACTTTTAGGACCTTTACCAATTACCCACTCATTTGTTGGTGCATCAAAATCAGGTGTCGTATCATTACAAGAAAGTGCATTAGCAATTGCCATCAAACCCTCTGCTTTAGATCTAAGGAAACCACCCAAACTAAACCCACCTAATATTTTAGAAACTCCTCCCATAAGTGGTCCTAATCCTTTAGTTAATCCTCCAATAATCTGATTCATCAATCCAGCAACAAATTGTTCACCTATACAAGACACAAAGTTCTGGACATTATCCATTATTCCACGAAGCAATCCTTTAACAGCATCACCTATAGAACTAATAACATTACCGACAGCACAAGGTAAGAAGTTTTGAATTGCTTGAACAGGTAACATCATCGCTGCTTGTGCTGCTGCACCAGCTTGCTTTGCAATAGAACGTTTTTTAGTAGCAGCAAATGTTGTAGCAAATACCTTATCATATAAAGCATTTAACCCACCATTCAATGATGGAGCCATACCTTTATACAAACTATTAGTCATGTTACCAACAAGACCAGATGCTAATCCAGCAATTTTATCAGTTTTATCACTGAGCAATTTATCCATCTTACCCTTTACTGCACCAACAGCATCAGATGGAACTTGTAAACTACCTTTTAAATCTCCGATAGCATTAACCATACTATCAACTTCACTGGTTATCTTACTTATAGTTGCAGTAGGACTAGCACTACCAAATACAACAGTTTCTCCAACCATTCTAGAAACTGCTCTCTCAGTTTCACCAATTTGTTTTGCTAATTTAGGAGAAACATGTCTTGGTGATTTTTGAGATTGTGAGTTCTCTTCGTTAGTTTCATTCTTAGGATGTGCTGCACCATCATTTTTAACTTTACTAGTATATCCAGTAAATGGTACAAATGGAGAGGAATATTCATCACTGGCAGCGTATAAGGTATTACCAAATACACCCATAATTACTGGTAATTGTGCGTCATCACCATCTAAGAAAAATCCAAATACATTATCACCAGGTGATAATGATATTGTTGTTGCCTTATTACCTTTTCCAGATCCACCAGTTGACGGTAATAATACTTGTGCCCAAGGTAAATCCTCATCCTCCAATTCAAGTGTACTAAATGGGTGATACCCCATAATACGAACTTTACGTCTATTTCCCCATCCAGCACCATTTACCTGATCACCTTGTGCTTTCTCTGGTGCTACTTGTCCTACCCACCAGATGAAACCATCTCTTCCTACAAAATTACTTTTTAACAGCGATTCTTCTATCATATCTCTTAATTTTCTGGTTGTCCAAATGTATCTTTTATTAATGTCATAGAAGTAAGCGAAACAGTAGAGTCAAAATGATGACATAGTTCCTTAATCATATATAGACCACTTTGCTCAAGATCATTACCTTTAGTATCATCTTTATTTACTTTTGGAAATTTACATTCAATCAAATTACCTGCCTCTAAATTTGTATTTGAGGGTACTGTCATTGATATTGTTTGAGTAAATATTGAATTATATCTCATCATTGATTGAGATTGTACTTTTGCAGGATCTGCATTCTCGTCTGTTGATACACCAATTTCCATCGCACCAATATCTAAAATTGCAGTTATATTTCTACTAGCAACCTCTCCTAAATTTTTATCACTATCATCATCTAAGGATGGTAATTGAATATCATTTCCAAGATTTTGAGTTTTAGATTGATAATCCTTTAATTGAAATTTTCCGTCAGAAGGTGAAGTATAAGTGAAATCTAATGGATTAAAAAATGTTCTTTGACTACAATATGCACCTCTTTGCAATTTTTCCATCAAATCTTCATTCTTAGCAGTAGTATATTTCAATATCTTATAATCATTAGCAACATCCATTTTTTTAACTTCAGTATAAAGATATTTCTCTGGAAATGGATCAGAAGCAATCAGTTTATCAATGGATCTAAAATGATATCCACTCTTAGTTTCATAAAAAACATATCCAGCAGTAGCATCTTTACCACCTGCAATTGAGGGAACTGATTTTGACGCTAACCAAGTCAAAAGTGTAAATGGTTTTCTCATATTGGATATGAAACCATATTTATTTTGAGTTTCGTCTGCAAAAATAGGTTTACTAGTTTTTAATTTTTCCTTTATAATAGATTGAACTGAATCTGATATTTTATACGAAGTTGGATATTTTTTACCAACTCTAACAGTTTCATTTGTTATTGCTTCTCTTGAAACTAAATTTAAAGTAAACGATTCTTGCTCTGTAGATTGTAATATAGTAGTGATACTAGAAACATAAAAATATCTAGTTTCATCACTTGCAAAATCTAATCCTGGATTTGAATCACAATTTCCACCAACCTTTATACTAACTCTTTCACCACCCCTTAACGGCAATCCATGATATATTGACTGCAATTTACCATCTTGACCCATGATAGTGTTTCCAGTATTAACAACAACTAATCTAGCGGTGATTGTCGGTGAAAAAATATCTTCAAAATAATCTAGCATAATAACACCAGGTGCTATATCAACGGTTCTCTTACCGTCTCTGGATTCTATTATTATTTCTTCGTATATTGATTTATTTAATGACATTTTATTAAGTTTCTGATAACATTAGTGACTGCAAATCACCGATAGATAATCCTCTAGATATTCTAGTGGATTTTTTTGATGCTCCACCTAAAGGAATTGGCATAGGAATTGCTCCTCCTCCAGTTGGTGATCCCATTGGGATCGTAATAATTTTTTTCTTCTTCTTTTTAGGAGCAGTTGACAATTTAGAATTTATTCTAGATTTATTAACATCAATTTTAGGTGGATCTTGTTTCTTAGGTGTTAATTGTTGAGGTTGTTTCTTAGTAGAATCAAAATTTAAACTTCTAAGATGTTCTTTTAATTTACCTATTGTTGCTGCCTTTAATTCATTATATTCATCATATGTTATAAGACCGTCATTTTCTTCTTTATGCTGCTCAACAAGTTTTTCTAATAAACTTCTTCCTGCTCTCAATTTAGTAATTTTATCTGCATTACCTTCAATAATTCTATTAATAAACTCTGGTCCTAATTCATCTACACTCTTCTTGGGTACAACAGCTTCACCACCCTCAACATTAATATTTTCTCCACCTTCCGCATGAGATTTTCCTTTTATAATACCACCATCCTTAAACATCTCAAGTCCACCTGGTGCATTTAACCACTCTTTATACTCAGCATAATCTGGATTTTCCTTGCCATTAATCATTCTTTGAGGTATATACCCATTATCAAATCTATCTTCTAGATTTGCATTTGTATCATTTGCTATCTTAGGATCATCATCAGGAACTCTTTCTTTTTCCTTCTTCTTATTATCCATAACCAAGGGAGTTTTTGGTTCTACTTTGACTTCTACCTTTTCTTGTGTTGTTTCTTCTGGTTTTTCAGTGTCTTCTGTAGTTTCACTTTCTTCAGTTTCAATGTCTTCTTCTTCCTCCTCTTCTTCCTCATCCATTATTACATCCTCCCAATTATCTAAATTGTAGGATTTAGGATCTAAGTAAGTTCTTATATCAGAATCAACACCATTTTCAAATAAAGTTAAACCCCTTTGAGCATCATCAAACCCCTTCTTAATATCAGATTTATCCCTTTCAAAAGTAATTGGTGTTATAGTTTGAAGAATATTACTAAATCCTTCTCCAATACTATCAAATATACCAAACATACCAGTAATAAATCCACTAAAAACGTTAACTACTTTACTAATATTCTCTATTAGTGTCTTTGCACCCTTAATTATATTTGGTAGATTATTAACTAACCAACCTACCATTATTATACCAAAGAAATCTAATATTCTACCTAAAAATCCTTTTGTACTAGAGGACATTGCCTTTCCTCTTCTTTTAATAGCACCACCAACTGAACTAGCTTCACTAACATCCTCTTTCTCTCTTCTTAATACCTGCTCTCTTCTTCTCGTAAAAAATGTTTGTTGATTAGCTATCAACTTTCTCATAAATTTATTACTTTCACCAGTATTTTCTACAATTTTATTAATTGTTTTTGTAGTATTAGAAAATGTTTTAGATAATCCAGATACAGAATCTTGTATAGATTTAATACTAATAGAAGATTTTAATAGAGATTTTCTAGTTGTCTGTGCATTAGTTGCCATATTATACTACCTGAAAATGCTTTTTAGCAACTAACTGATAACTTCTAAACATAGAATTAGATGCTGGTACATTCGGAATACCAGAATCTCCACCTGCTGCAGATCCAGAAGCATTAGATGCTGATTGACCACTTTGACCTCCTGAACCCATAGGCATTGGTATAAATTGAGGTCCTTCATCCATCTCAGTATCTACATTTGCAGCAATACTCCTTTGCTTATTAACTGGTGTAATATTCTTTGCTAACTCTACTTTCTGGGCATTAAATTCTTTTTTAGCTTTTTGAAATGCCTTAGCACCACCTCTTCCCGAACCAAAATCCTCTCTCTTAGGTTGCTGTAAACCTTGAACATCCTCCATAGAGATTTGACGTTCAGCTTCAAGCATCTCATCAGTTATAGGAACCATCACTGAAGGCATAATATTACCTTCTAGATTTTCTTGTTGTTTCTTACCACTTTCTTCAAAAGGATTCCATAAATCAGATATTGCATAAGTTCCTATCCAACTAATTATCCCACCAAGATCAGCTAATAATTTAAATTTCTTAGGCAATACTTTTCTCAAACTACTGGTTGTAACAGCTGCAGATGTAGCAGCAACAGTAGTATCCTTAACAGATTCTCTTACATCCTTTCCACCAGCAACATCCATTCCAACTTGAATACCTGGTGCTAAAAGATTTCCTGCTACTTTAACATTAGATCTTGTATTAGCACCAGTAAGACCCTTAGTAACACTACCAGTTATTCCCTTACTAACAACTTTATTTGTTGCTGTTTGTACTGTTTTATTTCCTATTACTTGAGCAAATTTTCCTGATAATAAAGTAGTTAATGCTCTTAAAGGTTTTCCAAAAAGTTTACCTGCACCAAACTTTAAAAACTTAAATCCTAATTTTGCAACTTTAGCAGATAATAATACCAATCCACCTTGTAATAAAAAGAGCGTTCCTCCGACAAAAGCAAGATTGCCTAATATATTCCCCTTTATTTCATTAAGTTTTTCAGTATTGCCAGTAGATATGGCTTTAAATAAATCAATCGTTTGTAATGTAATCCATCCCGTTAAAAGAATAGTAAAGAAATTAGATAATCTATTTAAAGTAAATTGTACTTTTGCACCTATCTTCCTAACTGGAGTTAATAAGGCATTCTGAATTTTCTTCTCTATCGCTCCTTCTTTTCCTTCTCTTAACTTTATTTGTGCTAGTTGTCTTTCTCTTTTCGCTTCTGCAGCAGCTTGCTGCCTATCTAAATCATCCTTTATTGCTAAATTATTTCTTATAGCAGATAATCCCTGATTCAATCCTTGGATTTGTTGTGATACTGAAGAAAGACGCATTGAAACTGTATTCAATACTAGATTATTTCTACTTAATAAATTCGTAGTTATAGTATCAGGTTGTTGTACAGCAGAAGGTGCTACAGCTTTACCCGTAAACGCAGAAGGTGGAACAGACCTTCTTATTGCCTGTATTCCTCCTGTAAGTGGCGATGCTGGAGCCATTAATTAAGTCCCGATTCTTGTTGTGCTTTTAAATTTTCTTCTTCAATATATTGTTGTAAGAGTGAAAGATAAATTTCTCTTTCCCAAGGTATCATATTTTCTAACTCTGTCAAGCTATATTTATGATGTTGCATTAAGGCAAAATTAATTTTATAGTATGACGCAAGATCCTCATGTGCCATACTCACCCGAAAAAACTTTGCAATCCCTCCAAAACAACTTCACTTTCAACTTTTGTATTTGGATTTGTAACTTTAACAGTATGTGAAAGTTTTGGCATAGTTTCAAAAAATTTTTCAATACTTTTGAACTGTTTTGAATTAAGTGATTCTATAAATTGAGATAACTCTTTCTTAGTGCAATCAGCACCAGACCAAGATTCCTCTTCAGAATAAACTTGATCTACACATGATGCAATCAATTTAAAAGTATCATCAACATTCACATCACCATCAACAGCAAAATTAGTTTTAATAAATTCATCCATTGAAGGATACTTCATTCTCATAGTATATTCATCATCCAATTTAATATCAATTGAATGATTATCATCAGTTTGAACCTTTATTTCATCAAGATTAATTACAGAAGGAACCTTAGTTTCATTATCATCTGGACAAGTAATAGTAACTTCTACTTCTTCTCCAACAGATTTCCCACGAATATTTAAAAACAAATATTCAATATCAAATGTAGATAAAGTTTCAACCTTTATTCCTCTTGTAAGAATACATGCTGCAATCACATCCTTAACAGCGTTTGCAATCTGCTGATTATCTTGACTTTCCATCGCCAAAATAAGAACTTTTTCCTCTTTAACCAAAAAAGGTCTAAATTTAATTTTTTTCTTTGTAGAAGGTACTACCAACTCATAAGATGGTGTAGAAATCTTTGGTAAAGGCATAATATGCTCAATTCAATTATTTTTATTTATAGGGGATATTTAGTTAAAAAATGTCCTAACAGTAGATGTATCATTTGTTGATGCCGATCCTTTTGGAGTGTATATATCAAATGGTTCTTTACCAGCGAAAAGATCTTTATTTCCTGCACCAATTGAAGATTCTTGACCAGGATTTAAAAGAAGATATCTTTCACCTCCAACAGGACCTTTAAGATTATTACCTAATTGTGATTCCACGCTACCATTATTTCTATCTATACCTCTTTCCCTATCCCATGATCTCGTTTTACCACAGATATAACGATCATAATTAAATGCAGCAGTTGCCTTCAAAACTTGAGAGTTTTGATATTGAACTACTGTTGAATTTAATTCAATTGGATATAATCCACGAAAACCATATTCAATAGTTTGTCTATAATTTCTTTCAAACTTTGTAATTGTAGTGGTTTGAGATTTATATGTTATAGGATAATTCATTCTATAATGATAAGCATCTTCTAAAGAATCAGAATTAGACCCATTACTAATATACTCCATCCAATGCTCTAAAAACTTAAGTGCTTTATATTCGTTATCAACATAAAATTCTAATTGCATCTGCACAAACTTTTTAGTATGAGGAAATCTCTCAACTACTCCTTGATATTCACCTACAGCATCAATAGTTGCAAAAGCACTTCCAGGTAAAACTGCCTTACTGCATAATAATCCTATCTTATCAAGATCAAATCTACTATCAACACCCTTATTTCTTAAATGTGAAGATACTTCAGCAGGTAGACCAAAATCAACTATGTAATGAGATGATTGTGCTACATTCTGAAAAGTAGGTAATATCTGAGATATTTTCTTTGGAATCGGTACTGCCACTCTAAATAGTTCTACTATATCATTTCTATTTAGATGGCTTATAAAGGAAAATATCGACCATCACACCCTAGTAAGTATAAAGGTGATCCTACAGGTATAACTTTCAGGTCTTTGTGGGAAAGAAAGTTCATGGTTTACTGTGATCAAAATGCAAATGTACTAGAATGGGCAAGTGAAGAAATAGCATTACCATATCGTGGTCCTGATGGGAAATCGCATCGATATTTTCCCGACTTCTATATGAAGGTAAAAGAATCTAATGGTGCTATTAAAAAATACATTATAGAAATAAAACCATTAAAGCAATGTTCTCCACCAAAAAAACCAAAAAGACAAACTAAAGGGTATATGCGTGAAGCATATGAATATGTAAAGAACCAAGCAAAATGGGAAGCTGCAAGAGAATTCTGTGATGATAGACAATGGGAGTTTAAAGTAGTTACTGAAAAAGAACTAGGTATTAAGTAATGGCAAGAAGAGCTAAAAGAAGAACTGGTGGTCCTTCGTATGATGAAGTAAAAGCGAAAATTGATGCCAAAGAAGAAGCAAAAAAAACTAGAAGCACCCTAACAACTGCAACAAAATCAAGAGAAAAAACTACCTCTACTACAACAGAAAAGAAATCTGAAGAAGTAGTAGGTGGAAATAGAATATCGCATGTACTTAATGATCTAATTGGTACAGAAAGTGCCGATGATTTAATGCGTAAAATTACAGATTCATTAACTGCAGGTGGAAAAGTTCCAGAAGAAGGAAAATATTACGTATTCATATACAGAGCAAAAACACCTAACCTAAGATACGATCAACATCCAATGGTTGCAGTCACTGATGTTTATGAAAAAGGATTTCGTGGAATTAATTTTCACTGGAATACTCATAGGCAATATACTTGGAATGAAATTATTGGTGGATTATATGAGATAACTCAAGATGAATTACAAGATTTAGATGGAGTTCCTTTTGCCAAATTCTTGTATACATAATGTACATGAATCACTTATATAATGTCTTGGCAGTTTGATACATCATATGTACAAAAACCAGAACCAGTTTTTACTACGATTTTTGAAGATAATTTAGAATTTAATAATAATTTAAAAGAAAGTATTATAGAATATAGAAATAATAATCCAGAATCAAATAATAGTAATGTAAATGCATGGCATAGTTCATATCTCACACATAAAGAAACCTCAAAATTCAATCATCTAATTGATATAGTTCTTGATGCATGTTCCGTTATTTCTAAAAATCAATATCAATGTCCTGATGTTTATTTTAATGTAGTAAATTTATGGTGTATGATATATGAAAAAAATAATAATACAAAAATCCATAATCATTTCCCATCAGATTTTGCATGTTGCTATTATGTGGATGTAGAACCAGATTGTTCTCCTATTATTTTTGAAAATAATTTTGAGATAAAACCAGAAAATGGTATGCTAATAATATGGCCAGCAATACTAGATCATGAAGTTCCACCAACCAATGGAAAACGAATATGCATCTCTATGAATGTAGATAAAAAAATTTATCCTTATAGTTAGTATAAATAGATGATAATAGTAAAATAGGTCGAGAAATGGGAAGGATGACAGGCTCTCAGAGAAGAGCTGCATGGAGAGAGAAATTTGCATCCACAAGAACGAGTACAGGAAGAAATACAACATCTACTACCAATAGTGCAACTGAGGCAGTTCCAGAAACAACTGGTTCAACCCAACAAACAACACAAGTTGGTGCAAAAAGAGATAGCAATTACGGAAACCCTAAACTATTATCATACCCATTAAAAAGATCTACATCATCTACAGAAGATAGTTTATTAATACAAGCAGTAAGATATAAACCACCAAAATCTGGTGATGGTATAGGTGGAGGATTTCAAGATAATGATGGATCCAAAATTGGGGCAGGAATGGATGGTATATCTGAGAAAAAAGATTCTATTTCAGCAGGTGGTAAATTAAAATTCAACACAACAATGGGAAGATCTATAAGTTCCCGTTATGATCGTTATACATCTGGTACAGCAGGATATAAACAGGATACAAAATTTTATATAGAACTACCAATACCACAACAGATAAGTGATACTACTTCAGTAACTTGGGGTGAAAGTACAATGAACTTATTCACCCTAATGGGTATGGATCTTGGTAATAGAATGATGACTCAGAGTGGAAGTGATACTTTTGATGATGTTAGTCAAATGTTATTACAGGGCGTAGACATACAAGGATTAGAAAACACACCAAATTTATCACAAACTTTAAGAACTACATTAGCAGGTTTAGCAGTAAATCAATTTGGTGCTAACGTAACACCAAATAATGTATTATCAAGAGGAACAGGTCAAATATTAAACTCAAACAAAGAGTTATTATTTGATGGAGTAAACTTAAGAGAATTTAGATTTGATGTAACATTTACACCAAGAGAAGTAAGTGAATCTAATAGAGTAAAAGAGATTATTAGATCCCTAAAACAGGCAATGGCAGCTAAAGCTGGAAGTGAATATTCAGAAAGTGCTGGAGCAACTGGAGGTATATTCGTATCTGCTCCAGATTTATTTTTACTTAAATACCTAAGTGGTGGTAGAGAACATAAATTCTTAAATGTATTCAAACCTTGTGCATTAACATCATTGAGTGTTAATTACACAGGAAATGGAAACTATGCAACATATGATGATGGAACACCAGTTCATATCAAAATGCAAATGACATTCAAAGAAACCAATCCAATATACGCTGAAGATTATGTTGATAATATAGAGGGGGTAGGTTACTAATGGGTTATTTCAGAAAATTACCAAATATAAGTTATCCATCTCCATTATCGGCAAAAACAGCATCTGGAGAATATATTATTGTTAAAAACTTCTTCAGAAAAACTAAAACATTAGATTGGTTATCTGATTCAGCAACAGTTTTTAATAAGTTTATTATTGCAGATGGAGCAAGACCAGATACAGTTGCAGAAGAAGTATATGGATCATCAGAATTAGATTTTGTAGTAGTTCTTACTGGTAAGATTTCAAATATAAACAATGACTGGCCATTATCTAACCAACAACTATATGATTTTACCGTAAACAAATATGGTCTTGCTAATATAAATAATGTTCATCACTATGAAACTTTTGAAATTAGAGATGACAAAAATAGATTAATTTTACCAGCAGGTAAGGAAGTTAATAGTTCTTTTAAAATTAATGGTCCAGGAAGTGTTTGGCCATTAAATGCAACATGGACTGGTATAACTGCTAATGAAATAATACAATATGCAGGAACAGCAGAAATATCTCCTACTTTAAGTATTTCTAATTGGGAATATGAAACGAATAAAAATGATGAAAAAAGAGAACTTGAAATTCTAAGACCAGAATACTTACAAGTATTCTTAGAAGATCTACAAAGAATAATGAAATATACTAAAAATTCTCAATATATAAATCCTTTCTTAGTACAAACTGAAAATAATACTATAGTATAAAAAAAGGGGGTCGTTAGACCCCCTTTCTAGTATCATTCTTCTGCTAGTTTAGAGAAGTAGGATAATGCATCATCATCTTCACTTTCTTTATTCCACCCATCTTCAGATAATTTAGTATCAGTAGCGGTTGGACGAGATGATTTAACTTGTGCAACAAGTTCTTCTTCTTGTTCTACAGTTTCAGCATCGTTACGAACTTGCTTATTACCA
>CESQ01026988.1_pt1 | contig 23434 bp, 13 predicted proteins | sample 361401 | NCBI WGS metagenome assembly CESQ01 (sample SAMEA2622119, study PRJEB7988) | marine metagenome | isolation source: saline water (ENVO:00002010), including | reverse complement strand
AAGTCATCTTTCTATTCTGAGCAAGGCCAAAACCGCTCCCTTTCCATACTGAGCGAAGCCGAAGCATCTGCATAAACGTTCTAAGCTGGCAGACACTTCTGCCATAGCCTGGATGGGAATAAAGCAGTGTCTATCAAAGTCCTCTATGAGAGACTTTGATGGGGGCACTAGAAGCATCTGTCTAACCTAATGCCAGCCTTGGTGTCTTCACCAAGACATTGACAGGCGAATCGGTGAGGACACCGATTCCGGCTAGAGGCTATTGAGCAGGGTTAGCTTGTGTCGAGATCTTGAGAATTAAACCACAGGCTTCCAGCCTTTTTCATAGTCTCTTCCCCATAAACTCATGGCTTGTTTATTTTTCGGCTTGCCATTGGAGCTATCAATTTCCAGTGTTCCACCAAACCTTTGAGCCATATTGCCCAAATGGCACATTAGAGTACTTTTATGGGCTTCATTGGCCGGGGAGTTGATAGTTTGACTTTTGGTTATGGCGTCCAGAAAATTCTTCATGTGGTAGCCGTCTAAACCGCCAATACCTACCAGGTCGGTAGAGGCCGATTTTTCTTCTTCCCTTGCTGATGCAATGAGTTTTCCATCCTTGTTGTATATCTCAAAACCGTCACGGTCTACAATGGCAGAGCCTTCGGTTCCGTAAATAGCGGTGCCTCGCCCCCTGTTATGAATTAATGGAAAGGTTCTGCAGCTCCTGCCTTCCCAGGTAATCATTTTGTCTTTTCCGTAATAAAAGCTTGCCAATTGGGTATCGTAAAACTCCCAGTCGTCCTGAAAGGCAAATCGTCCGCCTTGAGAGATCACTTTGTCCGGGAAGTCCACTCCGAGCATCCACCGGGCAATGTCCAGTTCATGCAAGCCGTTGTTGTTGATTTCGCCCGTACCCCAATGCCAAAACCAATGCCAGTGGTAGTGTACATAGTTGTCTTTGTAGTCTTTCCTTGGTGCTGGTCCCTGCCATAGTTCCCAATTGAGCCATTCGGGTACGTTTATCTTCTTACCAGTGCCTATGGACCCACGATTGTTGGAGTACCAGGCTTTGGCATAGTACGGACGGCCAATGGTACCTTTGTCTATTTCTTTTTTAAGGGCTATGGAGGTAGGAGCCGAACGCTGCTGATTTCCTATTTGGAGCACTTTGCCTGTTTTTGCCTGCACCTGAACCAGCCATTCACCTTCCTGCGGATTATGACTGAATGGCTTTTCCAGATATACATGCTTTCCGGCATTCATTGCCATAATGGCCATTGGAGCGTGCCAGTGATCTGGTGTGGCAATGGTTACGGCATCTATGTCTTTGTTTTCGAGCAGTTTTCGAATGTCTGAGTATAGAGTAACACTTTTAGATTCCAGCGATTCATGACTTTGGAATGCTTTGGCAAATGTTCTGTTGTCTACATCGCAAAGTGCTATGATCTCCATTTTTGAAGGGTATTTGGCTGCAGCGGCAATGTGGGCATTACCTCTGCTGTTTATACCTGCGGTGGCCGTGAGCACCTTTTCGTTGGCGCCTAATATTCTCGAATAGCTGTAAGCAGGCATACTGAACGCTAAACCTGCCAATGCCGATTTCCTGATAAACTCCCTTCGGGTTTCTGTTTTAAGGCTCTTTTCCATGACTTAAAGTTCTCTGATTTTAATACTCCTGAACTTTACGGCATTGCCGTGGTCTTGCAATAAAATGTGGCCTTTTGGCCATTGCCCAAAACCTTTCCAGTCTTTGTACTTACTATAAGCTACAAGGGCTCGGAACATTTGTGAGAACCGATCGTACTCTACTACCTTTTCGTTGTTGAGCCAGTGTTCCACTTTTCCGTTTTTAGAGACTATGCGCAGGTTGTTCCATACATTGAGGCCTTTGAACTGTTTTCCGCGACCGGGAATGGAAAGGTTTTCAGGAGCTATGAGATCGTAAAGAGCTCCCAGGGTACGGTTGCCATTTACTCCCATTTTGGCATCAGGGTGTCGTTGGTCATCAAGCAACTGAAATTCGCAGCCAATGGCCGAACCGGTTCCCTGATTAAGCTGAGGGTCTACAAAGTATTTGACTCCACTATTGGCTCCTTCTGTGAGCATAAACTGAAGTTCCAGCTCAAAATTGGCAAATTGGTCTACAGTAATAATGTCTCCACCTGCGGCTGATTCTGCTCCACCTGTTTCGGCTACTGAGAGCTCACCGTTTTCCATATTCCAGCCACTGGTGGGGAAATGATCAAGTTTGGCTCCTCTCCAGCCTGCTGAGGTCTTGCCATCCCATAGAAGACGCCAACCTTCTCTTTTTTCTCTGTCGCTTAGTTGGTTGATCAAGTAGCTGAGCTGAGGCACTGAGGGGTCGGTTTCTCGGGTATAGTTTTGCGGATTTTTGGTAAGAATGCGCATGTTTTTCCATTTCACATGTTTGCCGGCATCTTGCTCGGCCACGCTATGTACCTGCAAGCCGATGAAACCACTGCCTGTCATATCGTCAACCAGGTCAGCACACTGAATACCGTTGATCCAGGTTTTGATTGAAGGGCCGATGGCTTCTATTCTCACCCGGTTCCACACGCCATTTTTAAAAGCATTGTGTGCTTTGGGGTTTCTGGAAATGGGGTACATCCATAGCCTGCGGGCTTCATCGTAAATACCACCTGAAAAGGCCCTGGGGCTCGGGTCTATTTCTACCTGATAGCCATGGACACGACCATTTTGGTAGCTTTCTATACTGTGGCTTCGTATTTGAACCCCGGTGTTGATGGCGGGGTCTACCCAAATGTCGAATTCCAGAATAAAATCGCTGTATTCTTGTCGGGTAACCAGAAATGTGTTGGGAGTATTTTTTTGAGTGGTACCGGTAATAATACCGTTTTGTAGCTCATAAGTGCCGTTGCCTCCGAGCTTTTTCCAGTTGTTGAGGTTGTCGCCAATTAGGTTTTGCCATTCCTGGGCACAGGCCAAATGTGCCAGCAGAAGCAGCAAAGCCACAAGGGCGGTTTGCCGTTTGTTTTTCATGGTTTTTATTGAAAAGGTAAATGCAGCCAGCTTAAAAATTAGCGCGTTGGCTGACTGCACCTTCAATATAGAAAATCGAGGCAAGAGATGATAATCAAATAGAGCAGAGTGGTGGTGTGAGAATAAAGAAGCCGCACATGGCGGCTTGATTTAGTTCTTTGCATTGACTCTTAGCAAGACATCAATTCCACTTAGTTGCTCTTTGGAGTAGTGGCTTTCCATTTCCTTATTCTTAAGTAATTCTATCGTCTTGATTTCGTAAAGCTTGTCTTTCTTTAAGCTCTCCAAGGTCCAATCTTTCTCGATTTTACCACCATATTCAATCAATACTCCTTTAGAGCGGCTTAATCTTTCAAGGATGTAGAAATCATACATTACCTCTCGCAGGGAATCATCATTGAAAAAGTATTTACTGTTATCGGGACTTACGGAAATGGCATGGAAGCGGGCGTTTTCATCTTGATTTGTATAAATTCTAATCATGCTTTCGTAACCCTTTAGCTCTTCCTTAGAATAGAATTTATACAAGCTATTTCCACTCAATACTTCAATGCTTTGAGCATTTTCAAGGTTTAGATCGTCTAAGCTTTTTCCCTTCAGAAGCTTACCATTCAATTCAATAACTGGCTTTCCCTTTACGATCTTTAATACTTTTTCCTTGGCTTGCGGCTTATACTTGTTCAGTCTAAGAATCTGGGTTTTATTAATCAGCAATTCACTTGGTGCGAACTCAAGCATTTTAGAACCATGAATTAAATCCATACTTTCAATAGACATAATATCCTCTTCTGTTAGGTCGGCTAGTTTCATTGAGGGCCGAAATTGTCCGTCAAAGTGAATCAACGAGTTTTTATGGATTTTATCTACCAGGAAAACTTTGGCAAATTCGAAGCGTGCTTTGCCACTGGGAAAAGCAAGGGTTGTAAATTCTTTCTCAGCCTTTAAAGAGGCCTTTAACTCTTCTATTTGTTTTTCAAGCATAGCGAGTTTGGCTTCGCTGTTTTCTATAAGGCTGGAATTCAAACTTACTAGCTTCTCCTCCAAGGGGGCAAGCATGGCTTGGTATTTATTGACCCAGGCCACTTCTGCAGAGTCCATCTCATTGCCAGGGTAGAGTACCACTTTTAATGAATCCTGAAGTCTTAAATATTCCTTTTCAAGTTTTTCCCTTTCCCAAAGACTCCAGTTTTTTAGGTGGAACTCACGATCACTACCTTCCAGTAGTTTCCCGTTCAGCCAAACAGAGTCTACTTCATATCTGTTATTAACATTGTATCGAACCACCCCTCTTTTTTGTCTCAGAAGCTCTTCTTCTCTTTTCCTCAGTTCATCTTGTATTTGTTCAATCTTAGCTTCTTCAGCACCTTTAGTCAAAGCAAAACCAAGCTTTATAAGCCTAGCGTAGGCTATCTTATAATTGGAGAGCTCAGACCTTTTTAACTCTTTACCACTCTTTGTTATTTGCACTACCTCGCCTTGCTCATCGAATTCGAAAATGAAATCATTGGGATTATTGACCATTTCCAGAATGGCTTTTGAAATCGCTATACTGTCATCTTGTGGCTGAGGGTCCATATCGAATTCCAGATAATCGATTCTCGTTTGTGGGTTTGCTGAGTTTTGGAGAGAGTCTAAATCAACCTCAGACTCGGTCAACGTATTAGGTTCAGTCGACTTCCCGGTTTTTGGTTTTGTTTCTTGAACACTCATTAAGCCAAATGCGACCAGCAATAAGGCTATGGTAAAAATGGCGCTCAGCCAATTGGGTTGTTGTTTTGAATTCATCATAATGTTAATGCGTTTAAGTACCTGATTTTTTGAGTTTCCCGCGAAGGCAAGGCCGGGTTGGTTCATACTGAAAGCTTGAACCTTAGCCAGAGCCTTGATCATGGGGAGTTTCTTTTCTGAATATTTTAGCGCCAATTCATCAGTGGCATATTCGCGTTCATTGTCAAGCTGGCTTTTCATCCACCAATAGGCAGGGTGATAGAAAAACACTATTTGTAAAACGTTGATAATGATGTTGATAACAAAATCATTTCTCTTTAAATGAGCCAATTCATGGTAAAGAATGGCCTCCACTTCTTCTGTCGAAAGACCTTCTATTAATCCTATAGGAAAGAGAACAGTTGGTCGGGTAAAGCCCAAAATTACCGGACTTTTAATCCATGAACTACACTTGATTTGAAGGGGTTTCTTGATGCCTAAAACCAGCTTAATATTACAAATAAGGCTGTTTATGGAGGTTTCTTCGAGTGGAAATGCCTTGGTTAGAAGTCTCTTCATCCAGATGAATGAGCCCAATACTTTAAGAAGAAAGAAGGCCATTCCAACAATCCAGATTACAGCTATGGTAGGGGCATTTTCCTTAATCCATAAAACGGTAGAAGAGCTTTGTGGATTTTCAGCAAAAGCTTGAAAGTCAGAGATAATGTTAGGAGAAAAACGGATTTCTGAAGCGATTAAAGTGCCTGAGTTTTCCACAGGGCTTGCCGGCCAGAAAAAGTATAGATTGCCTGCTAGTAAAACAGGTAAGGCTAGTATGCCCATTAGTACAAGGGTATATCGGGTTTTTGCCTTTTTATTTCTTAAGGATACCAACCCTAGTAAAACAACGAATAGCAGGGCAGCTCCTTGCCAAAGCGAATGAACCAGTCCAAGGCCAATGGCCTCCAGTATGTTACTATTGATTTCCATCTTGCTCCAACTTCTGAATGAGTGCTTTTATTTCTTCCAATTCTCTGGCGGATGCCTTGCCCGATCCCAGTGCGCTTAATACCAGTTTACTGGCCGACCCGCCAAAGGCGGTGTTCAGCAGTTTGTCCAGCATTTGTTCCTGAATATCTTCTGCCTTTATTCGGGCAGAATAGATATGTGAACGACTGCTTTCATCTCTTTCAACTAACCCTTTCTGGGTCATAATCTGCATAAGTTTCAAAGTAGTTGTGTAGCCAACTTCTTTTTGCTCATTGATCTTTTTGTTGACTTCACGCACACTACTAGGGCCATTTGTCCATAGTATGTTGAGAATTTCCAGCTCGCTTTCAGTAGGTTTAATCATGTTCTTTGTTGGTTCTAATCACGTTTTATGTAGCATATGAGCGCACCCATACCCAAACCCCGGGCCAGCCGGTTGGGATGATTTTTTTGCACGTCTATTTCCACCACCAGAATGTTTTCCGGTGAAGGTTCCGGCAAAAAGGGAGTATTCTTTTTTAATAGTTGCACTTTGAGTTTTGTAGGAGTAGACTCCATTACCTCGTACACGGTCTCTTGTATCTCACCAAATTCATCAATAATCTGTCGGTAGAAGGCTACGTGTTTGCTTCGGTCGGTAATACCTGCTTTTAATTCTTCAGAAAACCAACGGTCAATAAAGGTGTTAATGGCTTTATCGCTTCCCTGGTTTTGCGTAGCAATCCAGTCTTTCAGTATTTGATTTTTACTGTCAGTTTGCTGCCAGATGGAGTTCATCAATAAGAATAGCCAGACTACGATCTTCATACTACGATTTATTTCGTAGAACAATTATATACGAATGGTTTCGTATTTCAAAAATAATTACGAAGTATTTCGTATAAACCTGATCACATAGTATTGCTCAAGAGTCTTTGGTGGCTGTTGCGCCTTTCATACCTAAGAAATGTAGCTCTGTGGATTTAATCTGTGCTTTATGCTAAGCCTTACTAAATTGACTAACAGAATCAAGCAAACCACCATGAGAAAGTACATAAAAACATTATCGGGAATTGGCCTGTTGGCTTTTTTCCTTTTGCTGCAAAGCCCTGACGCTAAGGGTCAAAATGGTTATCAGCGTCCTCCGGAGGCTATCGCTAAACTTATTGATGCACCTGCTACTCCGGCAGTGAGCATCGATTCGAAGGCACAATGGATGCTCTTGATGGAACGACCGGGCTACCCCAGCATTGAAGAGGTGGCAGCTCCAGAGTTGCGCATAGGAGGCACGCGCATTAACCCGGCCACCAATGGAAGGAGCAGACAAAACCCACTGACCGGTTTAAGCCTAAAGAACATTGCTACTGGCGAAACTTACAGTTTTGCCAATATGCCCGCAAACCCTGCCATTAGCAACGTGTCGTGGTCGCCAAATGAGAAAAAGATTGCCTTTACCCATACCGTTGAAAACGGCATTGAACTCTGGGTGGCCGATTTGGAAAGCCGTAGTGCCAGAAGACTCACAGCTCCCATTGTGAACAATGCCTATGTATCGGCTTTTGAGTGGATGCCTGACAACCAGTCGCTTATGGTAAGCACCATAGTGGAAGGTAGAGGTGAAGCTCCTCGCCAACCCCGTGCGCCTAAAGGGCCGGTAATTCAGGAAACAGCCGGAGCAGAGGCAGCCTCAAGAACCTATCAGGATTTGCTCGAGAATGCCTATGACGAACAGCTTTTTGAGTACTACACCACCGTGCAGCTCCAACGTATCGATCTGAACGGGAAATCTTCTAAAGTGGGCCAGCCGGCTATTATTAAAAGCTTCGACATATCTCCGAATGGAGAGTATATGCTGGTAGAAACCATACAAAAACCTTTTTCTTACTTAGTTCCGGCTTCCAGATTTCCCTTCAACTATGAGGTTTGGAGTGCCAACGGTAACAATAAAAAAGTATTGGCCCAAATTCCTTTAGATGAGGTTAGGCCAAAGGGCTTTGATGCCACGCGCAAAGGGATGCGCAGTGTGAACTGGCGAGCCGATAAGCCGGCTACCCTTTACTGGGCAGAAGCCAATGATGGTGGAGATCCCAATCTGGAAGTGCAAGAGCGAGATATTGTGTACATGCAATCGGCACCATTTAATGGCAAGCCAACCAAGCTGGCCAGCACCTCACTGCGGTATGGTGGTATTGTTTGGGGCGATGAGAACCGCGCCTGGTTGAATGAACAGTGGTGGGCCAACCGAATGGAAAAGAGCACCATCATAGACCCTTCTAAACCCGGCCAGCCGGGCCATGTAATTATTGAGCGTGCGACAACCGACCGATACAATGATCCGGGCAATCCAATGACTGTGAAAAACCAGTATGGCCGCAATGTGTTGAAGTTAGATAAAGACGATGTTTTTATGACCAGCGTGGGTGGTTCACCGGAAGGAGACCGTCCTTTTTTAAGTCGGTTTAACCTCAAGACCAAAAAACAGGAAATACTCTTCCGTTCAGAAGCCCCATATTATGAAAGACCAATCGATATTATTTCGGAGAAGGCCGATCGGATTATAACCATTCGCGAGTCGCAAGATGAACCGGAGAACTACTTTATTCGAGATTTAAAGAAAGGCACACTCACTGCCATAACCGACTTCCCTCATCCGCAGCCCGAAATGATGGCAGTGAATAAGGAAATTATTAAGTACAAGCGAAAAGATGGAGTAGACCTTACGGCAGTGCTTTATACCCCTGCCGGTTATGACAAAGACAAAGACGGACCGCTGCCAGTGCTCATGTGGGCCTATCCCCGCGAATATAAATCAGTAGCTACTGCCGCACAGGTAAGAGGCACGCCCTATTCCTTTACACGAGTGAGTTCTGGTTCGCCAATCTTTTGGGTTTTGAGAGGCTATGCGGTAATGGCCGACACGGAGTTTCCCATTATTGGAGAAGGCGATAAAGAGCCCAACGATACCTTCCGCGAGCAGCTGGTAATGAATGCCGAAGCGGCCATTGATGCGGTGGTAGAAATGGGTGTTGGCGATCGAAATCGAATAGGGGTTGGAGGCCATAGCTATGGTGCCTTTATGACGGCCAACCTATTGGCTCACTCCGACCTTTTTGCAGCAGGAATAGCCCGAAGTGGTGCGTATAACCGAACCCTTACGCCTTTTGGTTTTCAGCGCGAAGAGCGAAGCTACTGGGAGGCTCCGGAACTTTATAATTACATGTCGCCATTTATGCATGCCGACAAGGTTAATGAACCATTGTTGCTCATTCATGGAGAAGCAGATAACAACTCGGGTACTTTCCCAATTCAGAGTATTCGTTTCTACAATGCCATTAAGGGTCATGGAGGCACTGCCCGTTTGGTGATGCTGCCGGCTGAGAGCCATGGCTATGCTGCCAAAGAGTCTATTCTGCACATGTTGTGGGAAATGGACAGCTGGTTGGAGGAACACGTGAAGAATGCTACCACTAAGCCCGAAGGAGCTAAGATTGATACAAAGGATAGATAGTTGACGTAAGCACTAAGATGTTTAAGGCCGTTAGCCCTTCAAGGGCTGACGGCTTTTTTGATTTTTAAGGATGCCATCCCTCCAAGGGATAGCATCCTCGTTTTATTCAAGACCAAGCTGGAGATAGGCACTTGATTTTGGAACCGAAAAACCCATATTAAAAGTCATGCCGAGCTAAGAAGGATCCTATCACACCTTGAGTCAAACCGTCAACATTTACTCACCTACGAAAGCTGCTCTGAACCTCCTTGTAATATCATCTAATTTTGGATTCTTATTTTTAATTTGATTAGTGTCTTTGATTTGATTTAGGGAACCGCTTAACTTATACACTAGATACAATAGAAGGAGATATGAACTTTAGAAAAGTACTCATAGTCTTAGTTTTGATGGTACCAGGTCTTGCCTTTTGTCAAAAGACGAAAGTCAATAAAAAGTATACTATTGGGGTCAATGTTACTGTCTCTTTTACACCCCTTTTTGATGAGGATGGAAATACATCGCAGACAAATAAATTGTTTGAACAGATTTTCTCGGCAACATTCAATGTTTGTTGTCAACAGGAAATTGAATCTAAACTTCAAAATGAACCAAGCTTGAATGAGTTAGCAAGAAACTATTTATATATCGATTTGTCGAAAACTGTTGATACTCAAGCTAATCTTTTTGAGAATATAAGCGAAGTTCAACGACTCGAGTTAAAAAGCGGATTCAAGAATACAGACTTGATAATTATTCGCTCCCCGATAAGGAGAAAGGAGGTTTCTAAACTAAACGGTTCTGGAAGTATAACTTTATCAGGGAGCGTTACAGTATTTGACCTTAGAACAGGGGAATTTGTAATTCACATTTCAAATGACATTAAGAAAAAATTTGAGAAAATGTCTGATTCTGAGCAGCCATTTGAAGAACTCATCGATTCATTTTACAATGAGATAATCAAAATGCTAAATTAAAATAAGTCCTTTGATTTTGGTCATTCACAAAGAAACGCTGCGCCAAATACCCCCGCACTATCTCCTAGTTTTGGTTTGACAATCTTAGTGTCCATTCTTGGATTAAAAACATATTTGGCAGCCTCTTCCACGCCTCGCGTATAAAGCTCATCTACATTGCCAACTCCACCTCCTAAAACTATGACATCTGGGTCTAGCACATTGATGATAGTTGAAATACCCAAGCCAAAGAAATGAACCAATCTATCCAGGGTTTTGACAGCATTGGGGTCTTCACCGCTTCTGGCAGCAGGAAGAATTTCCTTCAGTCTTTTGCGAGTTCCGGTCTGTTGCTCGTAAAAATCTTCTAAACCTGTACCTGAGATGATTTTTTCGGTACAGCCTGACTTGCCACAATAGCAAGGACCACCAGAAGCATCGAGGAAATTATGACCCCATTCACCACCAATGCCCTGCTTACCATTGATCACCTTTCCATGAACCACTACTCCGCCACCGCAGCCTGTGCCCATTATCACTCCAAAGACCACCTCAGCATTCGGATCAACTTCCGGCACAATGCCCATTCGTGCTTCTGCAAGAGCAAAACAATTGGCATCATTGGCCATTCTGGTCGGGATTCCTAAAAGGGCTTCCAAATCCTTCTTGAAAGGTTTATGGTTGAGGTTTTGTGAGTTGCTATTCTTCATTAAACCGGTAGGCGGATCGATGGCTCCTGGAGTTCCGATACCGACAATGGAGGGTTTTTCTCCTACTTCTTTGGCCAAGTCACCTAACAGGTTTTTGATGTTATTGAGCACATGCTCATAGCCTTTGTCGGCTTCAGTATTAATTCTTTTACGGACAATTGGTGTTGGATCGTTTTTCGATTTAAGTACTGCCCCTTCAATTTTGGTTCCTCCCAAATCTATTCCCCAGAGTTTCGTCATGGTTTTATAATTCTTACCTTAAAATAAGTGTTTGGTCACAAAGTCTTGCAATGATTCGAATGTGGTACTTCTTTTAATCAAAAACACAGTGAAGATTAAGGACGATTGGGCTGAGCTTCACCACCCCTTATTTTCCCTTTTACAGCAAGTCCATGCTTTACTTCCTTGTTTTACCTCCTGAAACCCTTTGTGCATACAGGAGCAATGACTCATCTAGCCATTGGTAAGCCAGTATAGTTGATAGGGTTCAAAATGCAGCCTCCCTTCTTCGATCAACAACTGGTTGCCACTAAGCCGATCTTTCATACCAAAGGGATTAACCATTGTTTGCGGGAAAACTAAGTGGGAGTAAACATATTGGCCATCGTCTTTAAAATTGGCAATAACCACGGTGCTTTTTCCTTTCCAGCTTCTTTCAAAAGCAAAAACATGTTCGTTGGAAGTTTCAATGAGTCTAAAGTTGTTATGATCTCCAAACTCATCGATGGACTTTCTTAGGGCAATCATGTGTTGAAGGGTTCGGAAGACTTGTGCCTGGGGTGTATCAGGCTTCTTGCGTTTTTCGGCTAACGCCCAATCCATTTTGGGACGATGCACCCAGCGGTTGTCATCTTTTTTGGATTCGTCTTCCAAAAAGGAATAGTCGTTGAGCATGGCTATTTCATCGCCAGAATAAATAACCGGAATGCCACCATACGAAAGAATAATGCCATGTAGTAGGTTAATGCGGGCAATGGCTCTTTTTACCCCTAATTCATTACCTTCTTGAAGGGCCTGCTCCAAACCGGCCAATGAGGCCATGCTACCTGAAATTCTGGCATCGTCTGTTTTAGGGTTATACATAAAAGGCAAGCCCTTGGCAAACGAACCCTCAAAGTCTCCGGTAAAGAACCGTGTTAAAAACTTCCGATGTGCGGCAGGGTCGTATTCTGATTCGGCAATGTGGCGGTCTTCAAAGCCCATGCCTATGTCGTCATGACAGCGTACGTAGTTCACCCATGTAGTGCCTTTGGGTTTTTTGGGCTTGTCGCGCAGGCTGGCCTTCATTACTCGGGTGTTTCGTGTGGCAAGAGAGTTCCATAGTAAAGCCATTAGTGTGGCATTGTAGGCCATGTCGTGTTCATTGCTCCATACATTGCTGGTGCCAAAGTACTTTACAATTTCTTCAGGGCTCACTATTGCCTCGGCCAAAAAAGCGACTCCCGGAGCTACCACCTGACTACAGAGCTTAAAAAGCTGGTGCACTATATGAGCCTGCGGCAAGTTTTGGCAACTGGTGCCCATCTGTTTCCATACAAAGGCCACGGCATCCATCCTAAAGATATCCACCCCCATATTAGCCTGAAACAACACATTGTCGAGCATTTCCACGAACACATAAGGGTTAGAATAGTTGAGATCCCACTGGTATTCGTTGAATACGGTCATTACCCAACAGTTCATTTCTTTGTTGAAAGTAAAGTTGCCAGGAGCACTTTCCGGAAAAACCTCGGGCATGGCCTGCTCATAGAGTAGCGAAATGGTACGATCTCTAAACGTATGGTAGAAGTTTTGGTAAAAGCGGTCTCCAGCCTTGGCTTTTACGGCCCACTCGTGTTCATCCGAAGTATGGTTTACCACAAAATCGAGCATTAAGAGTTTGTTGCTCTGCTTAAGTTTTTTGGCCACCTCCACTAAATCGCCATTGGTACCAAACCGGGCATTTACCTGCCGATAATTGCTTACAGCATAACCACCATCATTTTTTACTTTAGGGCTATCGAAGAGGGGCATCAGATGAAGCATGTTAACCCCCAGCTCTTCGAAGTAATCCATCTTTTCCAGTAATCCCTTTAAATCATTGTTGAAGCGATCTACATACAGCATCATGGCTGTGGTCTCCTGGTTGCAAAACCAACCGGGGTTAGCTTCGCGATGAGCATCACTTTCCAGTAAGTGCTTGGGCCGGGCTTTGTAGGCGGCCAACATTTTCTGCAACAGTAGTTCCAAAGCCGGTTCGAAGGAAGGGTGCTGGCCATAGAGCTGCTCGAAGCGACTGTAAATGTCCGAAAACAGCGCGATTAACCGCTGTTCAAAGGGTGTTCTTAGGCCATTCTCTTTGCCAAAAACCTTTGTTTCCAAGGCCTTGAGAGTAATATGGGCAGTAGGGTTGTACATAGGCAGAATAGCTTTGCCATAGAGGCGGCCAAAAGTATTTTAATATTTATGTTCCTTCACCATAAACCGGTTTAATTGCTGCAACCGATACCACGAAGAGAGGGAGCAATTGGGCATGTTGCTCCCTCTTTCTTTAGGCAAACCAAATCACTATTATGGCTGTGGCAATAAGCAACAGTACAGAAAGTGTTCGGTAGTTCTTATACCAGGGCAAATGTGCCAGTTCTTTAGTTTCTTCTTTATAAATCTGAGAGGTCCAAATCATCTCGCTCACTTTTTGAGCATCGGGTGAAGTTGTGGCCAGGCTTATTCCTACGTTAAGCACTATGGCTATGGCAAAAAGCACTGGTACCACATAGAGGAAGTGCACCCCGGTGGCATCGGTACTAATGCCTTCATACTTAGAGAAACAGTAGATGATCCAGCCAATTACCAATAAATAGGAGAGTACGAGGCTCCAGAACCCTCCTTGCGCGTTGGCTCTCCGATAGAAAAGTCCTACTACAAAAGCAGCCACAATGGGTGGAGATATAAAACCAAGAATTTGTTGCAGATAGGTCCAGAGCGACTGAAAGCTCTCGATCATGGGAGCCCAGGCCGCGGCTAAAACCACCAACACACAGGTGGCTATCTGCCCGGCCCGTACCAGTTGTTTAGAGCTCATATTGGGCCTTAGCTTTTGGGTAAAATCCATGGTAATGAGTGTGGAGGCCGAGTTGAGCGTGGCCGAAATACTTGACGACATGGCGGCAAGGAGCCCGGCAATAACCAACCCAAGAATACCGGTGGGTAATAATTTATAAATCAACACAGGGTATGTCATATTGGGGCAGTCACTCAGGTTCTCGCAAGTAGCAAACCCACCTTCGGTAGGTATCTGGTAATTGAGAAAACTTATGTCCATGTCTTTGAAAAGTAGAATGGCCAATACTCCGGGAATTACCATTATAAATAATACAGGAAGCTTGAGAAGCCCTGCAAACAGAGCGCCCCAACGGCCGTGATTCAGGTCTTTGGCCGATAGTACCCGCTGTACCATAAACTGATTGTTGGCCCAAAAATAAAAGCCCAGTAAGGGTACACCGAGTACCAGCCCAAGCCAGGGCATGGCTTCATCGGAATTGGGTCTTATGAGGCTTAAAACTTCATCGGAATTTTTTTCTAACAGGCCACCGGTATGCAGATTATTGAGGCCGTCAATCATCTTTTGCCATCCACCTACCTGATCGAAGGCATAGTATGTAACCAGAAAGGAACCAAAAACTAGAAGTATGGCCTGAATAACTTCGGTATGAACCACGGATGATAGGCCTCCGGGAATAGTATAGGCAGCGGCAGCAACCGCCAGAAAGGCAATAATCATCCAGGAAGGATAGTCAGGAAAAATAATTTTTAAAATGAGGTTGCCTGCATATAAACCGGAGGCGGTATCGATAATAACGTTGCCCACTATGGTGATACCCGAAAAAAGGTAGCGGGTTCGCGTGTCGTATCTGCGCTCCAAAAACTCGGGCATGGTATACACGCGAGACTTTAGGTAAAAGGGCAGAAAGAACAGTCCGAAAATTACCAGCACCACGGCTGCCATCCATTCGTAGTTATAAACTGCCACATTGGTCTGAAAGGCATCGGAGGTGAGTCCAATTAGGGTGTTGGATCCTATATTGGCTGCAAAAAGTGAAATGCCCACAATGGGCCAGGCCATATTTCTTCCTGCCAGAAAATAGTCTTCTGAGCTTTCTTGTTTACCTTTTCGAATACCATAGATCACAATGCCTACGAGGTAAACGGCTATGATGATTTTATCCCATAGCTCTAATCCAATACTTTCCATACAATCACTGGTTTTGACCCGACCCACCGAAAAGCAAAACCGGTCAATCAGAGTCAGTAGCCTGACGAAGCAACATGCTGTTATTCAAGCAACTATAAGTATAAGCACATAGGGGCTAAAATCATAGAAAGGAGGGGTAAAGTTGAAGGTAAAAAAAGAAGCTGTCTCAAAGCTCGCATTGGGTAATGTACACAAGGCTTTAAGACAGCTTGCCAGATAGGGGTTGCTATTGAATTATTCGTTATTCTCGGCCAGTGCTTCGTTTCTTAGTTTAAGCTTGTCCACCACATAGTCGCCAAGCTTTCTGCCCTGAGTCACACCGTTTTCAATGGCCGGCATGTAGTGAATACCTCCATACAGGCGACTAATGGCTGCCTCTTCAGAAGCATCGAAGAAGGAGTCGAATTCTCTCACGGTGAGTCCGTATTTTACTTCCGTATCATCTCTGAAAGAGAAGTTGTCGCCAAAAATAGATGTAAGGGCTGTGGCGGCCGCATTGCTTATAACGGAGTGTCCGCTGGTGTACTCCGGAAATGGAGGCGTCTGCAAAAGGGGGACCCATTCTTCATCAATGTACTTGTTAATTACCGTTTCCGGCCTGATCAGGTTGGAGCGAAACTTTTCGTCCCAACAGCTTATAAAGCCATCGGCAAGAGCTATGGAAGTGAGCGCATAAGCTTCGGCTGTTTTCATGGGGTCGGTTTCTGCCTTTTTACAGGCAATCTTTACAATGCCAATCCAGTGACCACCGGGAGTAATTTTTTTAGTGGCCGCCATTACATGGCCTGTCACATTCATTACGTATGGGTTACAATCCCAGAAAGATGCAATTTCCTTTTGTTCCTGACTCAGGTTTTTACCCACTTCATATACTTCCATCACTTCTTTGTAGAAGGGGCTGTTCTTTTCCATGTTGAAAGCAGTGGGCCTCTCCGGTACAAATTGAGTAGATGAGTCTATGGCAAACGGACGAATCTTAGTCCAGTGAGGTTCAATGGCTTCAAAATAGCCCGGAGGTGTTGGCTGCCAACGGGTGGGGTCGTTGGTTACGGTAAATTTTGGATAGGTACGTGTTTGTTTGTACATATCACCATCGGCCCACTCTAAAATATGTTTTGCTACCTGACCACCATAGGCCAAAGAAGCTTCAAAGTATTGCTTGTTTACTCCCTTTTTCAGCTCTTTATAAAGTTCTTCGCGGTAGGCATCCATATCGGCTTCTGAGAATATTAGGGCCGTACCAATTTTAATAAAAGCCTCCAGGGCCGCCAGTTCGTAAGAAATTTCTTCCGTTGGCTGGGGTATTGGGGTAAGCTCGGTCAACTGTCCGGCCAGGGGGTTATAGCTGGGGTTGTTTTGCGCCAGAACTTCATACATGGCAATGCTCGGGTAAGCATAAATTCTACTGGCCACCGGAGGAGAGAATATATCGTGGACAATTATCTCAGAGAGCTTGTCCATGGTCTGATGATACACATCGGACTCTATGTTTACTTCCTTAACTCCGTTATCACAGGCAAGCACTGCCAGCGAGCAAGCAAGTACTATCAAAAAATACTTTTTCATCACACAATCCTTTCTTTAGGATTACAAATGTTATGAGTATCAGGGACATGTTCAAGTGAAATCGTCAATAAAGCGACCTATTTGTCTGCCGATTCATTAATTCCCTCAAAACCTGTCAATTATATGTGCTTTTATGGCTCAAAAAGCTATTGTTGCCCGCCAAAAAACAACGGAGGTTTCTTTTCTTCAAAAGAAGTGAGTTCCTGATAGTGTTGCGCTAGCTGCAAAATGGTTTGTTCCTGATACAACTGGCCAATGAAGGTCATACTGGTGGGGCGGCCTTTTTCATCGAAACCGGTTGGCAGAGTAATTACCGGGTGCCCTGTAAGATTGGTAATGAGCATTTGCCGGCTACGAAAGGTAGGTGCCAGAATAACATCATAACCTTCAAAAAGCTCATGAATATAGTCAATCAGTTGTCGCCTCACTCGGTTGGCCTGCAGGTATTCTACGGCCGGAATAAAACGTGATTGCCTCAGGGAATTGGCCCTTGAGCCGGAGTGTTGCTCCACCATGTCGTTTACTTTGCCACTACGCACCAGCTCGTCAAAAAAAGCACCTGACTCGGCTCTCAGAATAATATCGAAAACAGCGTAGGGGAAGTCGGTTGGTAAAGAGAGAGTATCGAAGGATTGCCCCAGGTCTTTTTCAAGCACACTAAGTGCCTGGAGCATATTATGGCCGTTAGCGCTTTCATCGTTCTTCAGATCGCTCATTAAAACAGCAATTTTCAGATCCTTTACAGATGGCCCGGAGGTGTCTAGCGGAATGGTATTGGTGCTAGGGTCTAAGGGGTCGAAACCATAGATGGCCGAGAGAACAATTTGGCAGTCTTTAGCACTACGAGCAATGGGCCCGACTTTATCCATAGACCAACTGAGGCTCATAACTCCATGGCGGCTTATTCTTCCATAAGTAGGGCGCAGGCCGGTTACGCCATTGCGGGCTGCGGGCGAAGTTATGGAGCCCAGAGTTTCGGTGCCCAGGCTAAAGGCCACCAGCCCGGCAGCAGTGGCCGAACCCGACCCGGCAGAAGAACCACTGGCACCTTGCGATAAGTCCCAGGGGTTTTTGGTCTTTCCCCCAAACCACACATCTCCCCGTGCCAAAGAACCTGAAACCAGCTTTGCTATAAGCACAGCACCTTGTTCTTCCAGTTTTTTTACAACCGTGGCTGTATAGTCGAATTGCTGGTTGCGGTATGGTTCGGCACCCCAGGTGGTGGGGTAGCCGTCAACGGTCATCAGGTCTTTTACTCCATAGGGAATACCGTGCAAAATACCACGATACTTACCGGCTGCTATTTCTGCATCGGCCTTGCGAGCTTGGGCCAGGGCCAATTCGCGGGTAACGGTAATTACGCTTTGCAGCTGGCCATCGAATTGTTCTATACGCTTTAAGTATATACTGGTGAGCCGTTCAGAGCTTAATTGTCTGCTTTTTATAAGAGAGGCTAGTTGGCTTATACTCATAAAGGCAATTTCTTCTTCCGTGGGGGGCAGAGCTATGTTTTGGGGTATCTCAAAGGTGAGCCTTCTTTGTTCTCCCTCAGGAGCCATAAAACCCGATGGGTGTGGGTCGAAGGCTACGGCCGGAAATGTTTCATTTTCAATAGTGAACTCGCGCATTTCCATATAGCCGCGTTTGTTTCGCCCCAAATAGTCATACATGGTGTTTAAGCCGTCTCCTTCAAAGGTTAAGCCGTAAAGTTTTTGGGCGGCCTTTATATCGCGTTTATGAAAACCATATTCGGTGGGTTTGCAGCTTAGCGCCAGTAGTGTGGCCAGAAGTAGTGCGCAAAGGTTCTTCATGAGATAGAAAGTGTTGAGCTTTCAATCTCCGCATTTTCGATTAAAAAAGTGAAACCGTTAATCAAAGCCGGGCTGCAGCCACACGGAGTAATCGTTGTTGCGCAAGGCCAGAACGGTCTCTTTGCCATTAACTACTACTACTCCCGCTGTTCTAAACTCTCCCCAGGTCGATGCATTGTTCAGATAACTATCGTGGGTGTGTTCAAAATGGCCATTTCCTTGGCCAAGCAAAAGCGTAATAGGCCGTGCGTTGGCTTTGCCCAGGTCAGTTCTAAAGCTGTAATTATTACCAAAGAGCAAAAGATCGGTATGACCATCCTCGTTGTAATCGCCTGAAACGATACTCATTACGGGGCTTAGTTGAGCGGTGGCCGGAAGGCTGATTCTTTGAAAACGACTATTGCCTTTATTAAGGAAAACGACTGACTCGAAGGTTTTAGCTGTTTTTACATAGCCTTGGGTAAAGTATTCACCCAAAAGCGTTTCGGGCGAAGAGTTTTTGGCATAATCTTCATAGTTGCTGTGCAGCTTTTTGATCTTGGAAACCTGTTTTATGAGATCGTCTCTGGAGGCGAAAGGTGTCTGTTTACCATTTTGGTAATGAAAAATAATAGGGTCTATCTGTCCATTGCCGTCAATATCATTGACTGATAAAGTTACAGGGCGTTCTTCCGATGCTTTTAGTTTAGTGTTCAGGCCCAGGTTTCCGGCTACTATATCAGGAAGACCGTCATTGTTCACATCGGTTACGTGGAGGCTGAACCACCAACCTTGGGTATTGACAAAGTCAGGAATCGATGCTTTTTCGAACTGGCCACTGCCATTGTTTTGCAGAAGCGTAATTCCGGTCCATTCTCCGGCTAGTACCAGGTCTATGTCTCCATCACCATCAAAGTCTATGGGCTCGGCAGCGTTAATCATGCCCAGCTCTGTGGGCGCCTGGAGGCGTTGGTTAGTCTGATCTTCAAAATAGGCCCGGCCATTGTTAATGAGCAGAAAGTGCTGTGGGTCTTTTCCATAAGCTCCGGGCACTACGTTGGCCCCAACAAAAACATCCTGATCACCGTCTCCGTCAAAATCGGCAATGGCAAGAGCCTTGCCCTGACTTCCGATCCGATTGAGTGCTCCGGGAGAAAACTGGAAGTTGCCTCGTCCATCGTTCAGATAAAGCCTGTCGAAGTTAAATACCTGCCCGTCTTCATATTCATTTCCTCCGCTCACCACATACAAGTCCTGATCGCCATCATTGTCTGCATCAAAGAATCTGGCGTTAATGTCTTCTGCACGTTGCAAACGTTCAAAAATGGCGGCCAGCTTACGCTTAAACTGACCATTGGGTTGTTGCAACCAAAGTTCTGCCGGTTGGTCTTTGGCACCTCCCAGGTAGATGTCTTCCAGCCCGTCACCGTCTACATCGGCTATGGCCAGTGCGGGGCCTTCGGTACTGAATTTTCGTGGCATTAAGTATTCGCGCAATTGGTCGTTGAACTCATCTTCCCGGTGCCGGTAGTCGAACAATGAGCCGTGGGTAGAAAAGAGAGCTTTTTCGTCTCTCGTGTTACTTTCACTAGCCGTTTTGGCTTCGGAGTAGTAAAGGGTTAAAGTTTGGTTGAGAGATACGTGGTCTAACTGCTGACGTTTGCCATCGGGCCATATCACCTCCACCGACACGGGCATTGTGTTTTTTCCCAGCCCAAAATGAAGCTCCGGAGCTACACTGCTCTGAAAGCCTCTTGAGTTAAAGTTTTCGCGAAAAAGCGTGGTTTCAGGCAGGCGAATGTATACTTGTGCGCCAATACCGAAGGCATTGTGTTCTGACCCTTCAAAGCGAATTTTCAGATAGCTGTTGTTTTCGGTCAGGGTGTTTTGGTAGAGCAAGGCCTCTTGTTCAATGTTATTGATTATCAGGTCCAGGTCACCGTCATTGTCCAGGTCGGCATAGGCCGATCCGTTGGAGTAGGTGGGTTCATCGAAGCCCAAATCGAATTCGAAAGGTTGGGTGTTAAACCGTCCGTTACCTGCATTAAGGGCTGCATAGTTAGGTATTTTTAGTGTGGGCAGGGAGTTAATTCTGGCCCTTTCCATTTGGTCTTCATCCATTGCTCCCGGATTGCTGTTCAGGTAGTTTACAAAGTCCAGGTCGTTAGGGCGTTTATAAATGCCGTTGGTAATGTGAATATCCTGAAGACCATCATTGTTCATGTCGAAAATGAGTGGTGCCCAGCTCCAATCGGTGGCAAAGTTTTCTGCAAATAGGCTAATGTCTGAAAACATGCCGTTGCCCAAATTAAGTTGCAGTGTGTTGCGCACATACTGGTCGCCATAGCCAAACTGTTCTTTAATTCTGTAGACTTCCACCTTATCTTCACCAATGGACTTTTTCCATATCTCGGGGTCTTCGGGCAGCATGTCTGTGGTAAAAATATCTACTTGAGCATCGTTATTAATGTCGGCCACAAAGTTGCCCATTGAGTAGCGACTGGTGTGTTGAATGTGCTTTTCGAGTTGTTCTTTAAAGGTGCCGTTTTGTTGATTGATGTATAGGTAGTCGTTTTCGGTAAAGTCATTAGACACGTATATGTCAGGCCAACCGTCTTTGTTAATGTCGCTTATAGCCAGGCCAAGGCCAAAACCCAGCACACTGGAATAAATGCCGGCTTGTTCGGTTACATCTACAAATCCTTTTTTGCCCTGGGCGAGCTGGTTTTGGTAGAGTTTGTCTCCTCCGGGGCTGCTTTTGCTTCGCTCATTTACGGGTACGAATACTTCCGGATTTTTGATAGAATGGTTGAGAAGGTACATGTCCAGATCTCCGTCTCTGTCGTAATCGAAAAAAGCGGCATGCGTAGAAAAGCCTACAAAATCGAGACCATAGGCTTTGCTTTGCTCACTAAAGGTGCCGTCCTGATTGTTAATGAAAAGCTGGTTACTGCCTTTGGCTTCTTTGTAGTCTCCTACCTGGCAAAGGTAAATATCCAGAAATCCGTCTCCGTTTACATCGGCCATTACGGCTCCTGTAGACCATGTGCCGCTTTCGGTAATACCGGATTTTTGGGTAATATCTTCGAACTCAAAGTTGCCTTTATTCAGATAGAGCCTGTTGGGTGCTTGATTGGCGGTAAAGTATAGGTCTATGAGGCCATCATTGTTAATATCTCCGGTGGCTACTCCTCCTCCGTTGTAGAAATAGAGGTATTCTATAATATTGAAATTGGGACTATCGGTGAGCGTATTGCGGAAGCTAACGCCTGATTTTTCTGAGGGTACTTTTTTGAAAAGCACGGGTTTCTTTGATTGCGAATCGGTTTTGCATCCGCAAAAAGAGAGTAAAATACCCAGCCCCAATAGGGTCAGGGTATTCTTTCTCAGTGTTTTCAATACGTTGGTTGGGTTAGCCATGAAGCTGCCTTAGTTTTTTCCGAATTTGAGTTTCATTAATTCTGCATTGTTTCTGGCTATTAACACAAAGTTTTCGAATACCTCTATGTCGCGCACTTCGCCCTCCACAAGGAAGCCCTCTTGTGGTTTGGCAGCCACAAAACGTCCATTACCTGTGTTTTTAAGGAAGGTGCCGTAGCTGGCATCGTATCGGCCTACCTCGGGCTTAACCGAGTAGAGGTTGCCGCCCAGTAAAATGTCTGTATCTCCATCGGCATCAAAATCGCCTGTGGCAATGGCATATACCGGACTTACCTGTGCCTCTGTTGGCAATTCGGTCACTTCAAAGTTCATTTGGCCTTTGTTGAGCACGAGTACGCTGGTCATTTCGGTGGCCTTAATTTCCATAACACCTTCCATTTGCGCTTGAGTGAAAATATCCCTTACACTCATGTCTTTAAAAGTCTTATAATCGGGCAATACCTTTTTGAGGCTCTTAATCTGGTCGATAAGATTGTGGCGCAATCCATAGGGATAGGCTTTGCCATTGGCCATGTATTTAGATAGAATAGGGTCCAGGGTACCGTTGTTGTCAAAGTCTTTTACAAATAGAGCAATGGGTTGTTCTTCTGAGGCCTTGAAACGACTGTTGAGGCCATGGTTGCCTACTATGAAATCCATGCGGCCGTCACCATTAACATCGGCTGCATGCACTACATTCCACCAGCCTTTTAATCGGGCCAGGTTGGCCGGGGTGCTTTTTCTGAATTGGCCGTTGGTATTCAGAAATATCTCAATACCCATGTATTCTCCCACAACTATCAGGTCTGTAGCTCCATCTCCATTCACATCTACTGCCTGGCTACTCGTTATCATGCCCAGGCTTTTAAATTCTGGTGCTTTTTCGGAGGTTACATCAGTATAAACTCCCTGACCATTGTTTTCGAGCAAGAAGCCATCGCCAGGAACTCCGTTTTGCATTGGGCGGCTGCCCTCTCCCACAAAAAGGTCCAAATCACCATCACCGTCATAGTCTAAAACAGAGACCGTACTAGAGCTTACATAGCGGGTTTTGCCGGGTAGCATTTGGTTGGATGCCGAGAAATTGCCCCGGCCATCGTTGAAGTATAACCGATCGATGTAGGCCGATGAGCTTTGCGAAAACTCTATACTTCCGCTGCACACATACAGGTCTAAGTCACCATCGCCATCGGCATCGAAAAAGACGCTTTCCAGGTCTTCTGAAACTTTGTCTTTGGCAAAGGCGGGCTGGCGATTTACGGTAAACCCGTTGGCCGAACCGAGTAGCAGTACGGCCTCTTCTTCTTTACTGCCGCCCACAAACACATCGGGAAAGCCATCGGCATTCACATCGGCTACGGCCATTTTTGGCCCTTGGGTACTCTTCATGAGAAACAATGAGCGGTCAATGTCAAAGTCTACAAAGGCATTTTCCTTGTGGGCAAATGGCAGGTTTAAAGGGGCTTGCGAGAATATAGCGGGGGTTCCTTTTTCATCGGTTTCGCTGGGTTGAGGAGTGGCTTCTGCTTCTGACAGTTGCAATTGCTGGTTGGGTGAAACGCCATTGAGAAGGGTTACCTTTCCGGAAGGCC
>CESQ01043845.1_pt1 | contig 23468 bp, 19 predicted proteins | sample 361401 | NCBI WGS metagenome assembly CESQ01 (sample SAMEA2622119, study PRJEB7988) | marine metagenome | isolation source: saline water (ENVO:00002010), including | reverse complement strand
TTTTGCTCAAGGCTTTGAACTGGTTTGGTGATAGTCTACCTAATGATATATATGGTTGATTCTCAGTATGATGCGTTCGCCATCAACAGCAAGGATATTGTCATGAATAATTCATTGTTTTTTCTTTGATAAATTGCCCAAATAAGGGATAGGCTACAGGATGCCTTCAAACCTACACTCTTCGGTACTAGAGAATTTATTTATTAATGGCTCATAGTTGATCTCAGTTTTTTTTAAAGGCTTATATATGAGAATTAAGTCATGAGCTTCTGCCGAGACTTTATTGGAAGTCATTTGTCTAAAAGGATGGTTCAATTGACAAGATTTTAAAAAACCATTGCCAAATTCCTCTTTGAAGAACTCAAATGCGTCAGTTAATTCTTTCCTGACATTTTGAGTTAGATTCCCATTGTTTCTGGCAAAATCAACCTGATAACCCCAAGTTTTATGAAATTTACTTATCTAAAATCTTTCAATTTATTTTGAAAAAAATTGTAAACACATTAATGGCGATCTACTTCATGTTCGCCATCTCTCAAGCCTATGCCCAAAGTCAAGATTTAGCGGCAGACACGGAAGAAAAATCGGAAGTTTGCTTGACACAAGACCAGTATGATTACCTCCAAGAAAATTGGAAAAAAATCCTCAAAGATGATTATGAAACCTTTAATGAGGAACTTAACAAGGAAGTGACTTTTGTTATCACTGAAGATTCTGAACTACTGACTCCAGGATGTGATATTTTAGGAGAAATGGTAGAAGTTGTTTTAAGGCGGTGGTTCAAAGAAATCGATAAGGAAACAAGAGATAACTTGGTAGGAACGATTAAAGAGCTGTGTGAGATACTCGTAAAAGACCGTGAAAATGAAGACTAGATTTATCGCTACTGTTTTTTGCTTGTTTTTTGTTGGTTCAGTTTCTGGTATATCTAAGACTTCAACAGATGCAACGGTTACGATTCCTGTTGCTAACGAATGTGAATGTGTAAATGAGCAATCTCCAGAAGTATATAGCTTAAAATGCTGGTTAATTGCCAAGGTTGCCAAAAGGTATTTGAAAAAAAACACAGAACTACCAAAAGAGGACATCAAAAAGGCCCGAGATTTGGTAAAAGAACTTTGTGAAACCCTTTTGGAAGAAAAAACAGACTAACATTAAAGGGTTCATTTCGAACCCTTTTTTCTTGTAAATTGCTGTATGGCTATCATCAAGAACTTATCAGGTTATATTTTCATTCACTTAAATTAATGACACATGCAGAAATCTACTCTTCTAACCGTCATCTTATTTTTCTGTTTATCTCAATTAACATTTGCTCAGGCCAAGTCTGGAAAAGTCACTTATTTGGTTAAATCTGGAATTGATCTTAATGACATATCATCAAAAATTGATTCAGAACCAGATTTAGCGAATGATCTTTCAAGCGGTGAGAAAGATAAGATGAAAGCTATTCTTTCAATGATGTTAAGTGGTTCCGATTCAGAAGAGGTTTTAGTTGACTTGTATTTCAATCAGCAAGCTTCAATTATCGAAACGCAAGATTTTCTTTCGGAAAGTGAGTTCTCTTTAAATATCGCAGCAATCGCTGCTGAAAAGATTGATGGCCTTTTTATGAATTACAATGATGGCGTTACCTATATGGTCAGTGAATCCTTAGGAGAAAAATTGATCATAATCGACTCCCTGAATCGTTTTAAATGGGTTCTTGGTAATGAGAAGAAGGAAATCCAGGGCTTCAACTGTCTAAAAGCTGTAGGAACCAGAATTTATGACCGAACCGAAACAAGTAAAGTAGTTGCTTGGTACACGCCAGAAATTCCAATTCCTACAGGGCCCGCAGGTTATGGTGGACTCCCAGGCATGATTCTAGAACTTAATGAAATAGGCTATGTGTCCTATCAAGCGCTAGAAATTGAAACTGATTTGAACAAGAAATCACTTAAACGGATAGAGTTGCCCAAGCGAGGCAAACTCATTAGTCGTAATGAATACTGGGATCTCTGGGACAAAATTGAAAACGAAGACTATTAACACTTGCTTTGAAACTCTTTTCTTTGAATTTGAGGTTATCTTTTATCTCAATTTTTTTTCTTGTCTTTAGCAATCTTTTGTTTTCTCAATCAATTAAAATAGGTGGAAGTGTTAGTGATACCTCAAAAAACACAATTCCTTATGTGAATATTGTTCTCGTAGACCAGTCCGGTGACAACTCTTTTACTTTGACTAACCTTGATGGTAAATACCAAATCTTGGCCAAAACCAATACGAAGTATTTAATCAAGTTTCTACATATAGGCTATTTCAGTGACTCAGTAGTGATAGAAACTGGTACTGATGACTTAATGGTTGATATGGAACTCAAAGATAGGGTGAACGACCTTGGTGATTTTGAGGTCGTTTATTCAATTCCTATACAAATCAAAGGCGACTCGATTATTTACAATCTTGAAGATTTCACCACAGGGAGCGAAAGAAAGTTGCGCGAAGCGCTTAAAAAGCTTCCTGGTGTGGAAATACTACCAGATGGTAAAGTGAAATTGAATGGAAAAGAAGTTTCAGAAGTCCTCTTGGAAGGCAGAACATTCTTTAATGGTACATCCAAATTAGCTATCAACAATATCCCTTCCAACGCACTTGAAAGAGTTGAGTTTATAGACAACTACAATAAAAACAACATTCTCTCAGACTTCCAGGACTCAGAAAAACTTGTTATGAACCTTACTTTAAAAGAAGATAAGAAGCGGATCTTTTTTGGTGATATTGAGGCAGGATTAGGTTATGAAGAGAGGTATAGGGTAAAACCTACAACGTTTTATTATCACCCAAAAGTTTCAATCAACCTCCTTTCTGACATCAACAATGTGGGAGAAAAATCTCTCAGTTTTGAAGACTATTTGGGACTTCAAGACTTTTCCAAAGTTTTCACCGATACTGAGAATTTCGTTCGTGGTGCTTTAGATTTGAACGATTATTTTTTTAATACAAACCATTTGTTTTACAAGGAGAGATTTGTTGCTCCCAATATTCAGTTGGCATCGAAAACAATGAATTTAAATGCTTTTTTGATGTCTTCTATGTCGAACACTGACTTTGAGAGCAACAGTATCAATAGTTATTTTCTTGAAAATTCAGAGTCAATTCTCGAGTCAAGAAGTAATATTGAGGATTTAAGGAGTTCATTTCATTTCGGAAAAATAAATTTAGATCTAAACAATCCTAATAGGAGCTTTCTCAATCTCACAACTACTTTTCGTTCCATCAATTCTTTCACTTCTAACCATATTTCTACTCAATCTCAAGGCAGTGAGAACATACTTTCTGATCAAAGTGATTTGACCAATCTCTCAGTCTTACAAACTCTCAGGTATAGCAAAAAATTCTCGAGTAATTTTTCATCTACCCTTAATGGGCAAATAAGCTTTAGCGACAGAGAGAACGAACAATTATGGAATAGCGACAAAATGGTGTTTCCTGTCATGTTAGAAGACAGTGAACAATTTACTTTGTTACAACCAGCTAAGACTACTTGGAAATCCTATGATGTGCTAATTTCTAACTATTTGAAACTATCAAGGCTAAGTCATCTGAATATCGATTTGGGTATTGGAAATAAAAATAGATCGTTACAATCCACGCTATTTCAGGAAATTGATAATGGCAATGATGAAAGTGTTACTTTGAACAATTTCACCAATTCACTGGATGATCAACTGTTTTACTCTTTTCTAAAAATAGGTTCCCGATTTAAGAAGAATAAACTCATCTTAACTCCATCCTTATCAGGTAATTATTATTCATGGTTGAGCAATTCTCTTGGGAATGAGCTTGACAGGGAACTACTTTTACTTTCACCTGAACTCAAGATTGATTTTGATATAACAAAGACTCAAAATATTAACTTTCGTTATCTTCTATCGTACGATTTTCCTGAATTCAGTAGGCTCTCTGATGGCTTAAGTCTCTTGGGCTTTAATTCCGTTTTTCAAGGTAACATCAATTTAGAACCTGTTTTAAAACATAAACTGAGCTCTTCGTATAGCAAAAACAATCTCATAAAAGGAACGGAATTTAATTTGAGCGTAGATTATTCTGTATCTCAAGAAAGCATTTCGTCTTCTTTATTGAGAACAGGTATCAACTCTGTGGTTCACGCGGTATCGCTTAATGATAATAGTTATCAATTCAATAGTGAATTTGAATGGGCGAAGAGGTTTAAAATTTTAGAAGCCCGGTTTAGTGGTCAGTACAATATTACTGTTTCACCTCAAGTTGTAGAATCTATTCCTTTTGATAATAGGACGGACCAAACTTCAAGTAGTCTTCAACTAAGGAGCCTAATAGAAAGCTTTCCAACGCTTTCACTGCGTTATACCCTTGGGTTCAATAGATATTCGACATTTACAACTAATACATTCATTTCGCATTTGTTTGAAATTTCCATGGAAAAAGATTTGACGGACAATCTGTTTTTCGAAATCTCAACAAGCCTCACTTCTTATAGAAGTGCAAATCAAGGACTAAGCTCTGATTATGTTCTTGGTGATGGATTGTTGAGATATCGAGTAAAGAACTCTGCCTGGACATTAGAACTTCACTTAAAAAATTTTTATAACAGCCAGATAATACAAGAAAACACAATCAATGGAATTTTTCTCAGCGACAGACAAATCTCTATTCAACCGAGAATAATTTTCTTAAATGTAGTCTATGGTTTTTAGGTGCAGCTAAACCCAAAATCCTCATAATATAACAAGTACCTAATCCTAAGATGCCCTAGGTGTTTGATGGTTCCTCAAAAAATAGGACAGCAGGTTAAGTTATTTTTAAACTGTCTCGTTTTTGGAGAAGCTTACAGGCTTTTATATTTTTTTTATATTCAACACCTCTTCACCAACACACAAGGCAAAGACTAACTTTCATGGATGTTCCTATCCTCCTACTTTGGGTATATTAGGAAATAGTTTCTTATTGAATACAGCGGATAATAACGAAGGCATTCATTATGAAAAACCGAATGATAAAATATTTAACCGTAACAATTGGAGTCATAGTTTCAGGTTGTTCGAATGGGCAAACAACAACCGCAATAAACGGTATTCAGAACACTACAAAAGGAATTACTCAAGAACAATCTGACCTAATATTTAACAACACCAAGACATTTCCAAACAACACACAGTTGTCGATTGCTCTTATCAAAAACGGGGAAGTTGACTTTGTTGGGGTCAAAAGAACTGATGACACCATTAGGCGAATTGAAAATTTTAGGGAGGTCTTTGAAATTGGTTCGATAACCAAGGTGTTTACGGCCACACTATTATCCGATTTAGTCAACAACCAGACCTTGGAATTAGATGATAACATCCAGGATTATGTCGACTTTAAAATTAAACTGGAAGAAGGAATAACCTTCAAAGAGCTGGCAAATCATACTTCCGGACTACCAAGGCTACCTTCAAATCTAAACCTCATGCTTGCTGACCGAGACAATCCTTACAAAGATTACGATGAGGAGAAGCTGAAAGAATATCTAACCACTGAGGTCCAACTGGGTCAAGAGCCCGGTGTTAAGTATGAATACTCCAATCTTGGCGCTGGAATTTTAGGGTTCGAATTGGCCCTCATTACAAATACACCTTATGAATCTCTATTGCAAGAGAAAATCTTCCGGAAATATAAAATGAGCAACTCCACAAGCGAAAGGGAGCGCATAGAATCTAAACTCGTAAAAGGCTTGAAGCCCAACGGCAAAGAAGCTCCAAACTGGGATTTTGGTGCTTTAGCAGGTGCTGGAGCAATATTTTCTACAGCGGAAGACTTATCAAAATTTGCTTTGGCTCAATTCGATAATAAAAACACAGAACTGGCCTTAACCCAAGCGCCCACATTTGAAGTTAATGACAACATGCAAATAGGGCTTGGGTGGCACATTCTCCAAAGAAAAAATGGTAGGGAATTGATTTGGCACAATGGAGGAACAGGAGGCTATACTTCGTCCATGGCTTTAGATTTAGAAAATAAAAATGGGATAATAATACTGTCTAATGTTTCCGCTTTTAATCCGAACATGAGAAATATCGACCAATTGTGTTTTGCGCTGATCAATACTTTGGACAACAAATAACCAACTACCGGCACTAGTCATAAGCGATTGCCCTTCTCTCGCGCGAGAATTACGGGGAGAGTTCATAGGCCTTATACTCGGTTCTCCTGAATGGGAAGGCTGATTATAAGCCTATAAAAAATGCCCAACCACTTCTGCAGTCGGGCTACTCTATAGTTTGTCTTTAGTTCGGAAAAGAAACACCACCTCTCTGTTCCTTGCCCTACTGGTTTAGTCTAAAATCTAATGCCCTGGCACTTAACCTTACCCCTTCGGCTTTAAAGGCCTCACTTCCACATCTACCACATGGTAGTTAGGGTGAGTTTGCAAAGCACCCAAAACGGTTTGCGCTATATCTTCCGGGCGCATCATATGCTCATTGGCATTAGCAAAAGCAATCTTGTCGAAGAAATGAGTATTGGTGCTTCCCGGATAAATCGTAGTTACCTTAATACCGTGGTTGCGTAGTTCTTTAAAAATGGAATGTCCTATACCCGTTACGGCATGCTTGGTGCCCACATAACCCGACATGGTTTCCACTCCATTGGTTCCTGCAATGGAAGAAATGTTCACAATATGCCCTTCTTCCATGGCAATCATATCCGGTACGGCCAGCTTGGTGCAATAGAACAGCCCGTGCACATTTACATCAAACATTGCCTTCCAGTCGTTCACATCCATTTCATGGATCAGGCCCTGTACTCCAAAACCTGCATTGTTTACCAGAACTGAAGCCTTGCCGAGTTTTTCGCGAGTGGCTTTAAACGAAGCCTGCACATTGTCCCAGTCGGCCACATCGGTTTTAAAGAAGTGGTAATTTTCATCTTCTATGCTGTTATTGGTTCGCCCCCACCCGGCTACTACCATGCCGGCATTGAGCAATATTTTCACTGTTTCTAAACCAATGCCTTTACTGACACCGGTTACAATAGCTAGTTTTCCTTTTAATTCCATGCTTATTAAATAAATAGAGCGATAAGAAGGTTCGCAGTTTGGTAGAAAAATTTTGTGCTATACTCAGAAGTCTTCAGAGTTTCCATACAATTTCCATATCCCCGAATTAGAAACAATGATACCAAAGAAAATTGTAAGGCCTTTTTGAGTTGTCCAAAGATTTTTCGGAATGAGTCCTTAAGTTGAAACACTTAACACCACAATGCTTATCTTTCCTCTTTATGAGCAATAAAAAACCTATACTAGACAGCCAGGCTTACATTACCCTTGGTTACCTGGCCATAGTGGTAATTGGTATGATGTTCGACTACAAATACTACAGCCACTTTGCCATTAACATTTTTGAATACGCAGACATACTGGATTTTTTGCTGGCCCCGGTTAAAAACCTCGAGCTTATTCTATTTGCTTTGGGCAGCCTCATTCTAGTGCTCATTTTCTTCCGGATAGATCAATTTTGGCAAGATCGATGGCCCAAAACCTACAAGCGATTCAATTTTGGAATGTCTATAGAAGCCCTCAAAAAATACAGGCCGTTTATTATTGCTTTGTCCAGCATAGCCTATCTCAATCTGGCTTCTAAATTTTATGGCGACCGAATGTTTGAGCGTTTTCAATCTTCACCGAAAACCGTAGAAGTTGTTTTTCAATCAGACGAAAGGGTGCTTAAGGGGAGCCTGATTGGTAAAAACACCGACTACATACTTATGCAAACAGAGGGAAAGGTGATAAAAGCCATACCGGTTTCGTCCGATGTGCAAGAAATAATCATTCACCGCCCTTAGAACCACTTTATCTAACCCTTCTTACTCCTGGAGACCATCGGCTCTTGGGCCCCTGGCCTCCACGGCACTTCTCTTCTACTACCCCGTTTTTCACTAGAACTAGTGATTGCAGCGGGCGAATGACTGATATACTTTTGCGTCATTATTAAGAATCAGTCTAAATAAGATGAAAAGAATTTTACAGATAATGACCTTGCTGCTTTTTGCAGCCCCCGCTTTGGCCCAAACAGGCCACCTCAAAGGAAAAGTGCTCGACAACAGCCAGGACCCTCTCATTGGAGTAACCGTTATGGTTGTGGGTACCGAGAAAGGAGCAATAACGGATATTGATGGCTCATTCAATATTTCAGGCCTACCGACCGGTACAGCAGTGGTGCGCCTCTCTTTTGTAGGGTTTAAAACGGTGGAAATAACCACAACCATTGAGCCCAACAAAACCACCTTGCTGGAAGACATTACTCTATACGAAGGCAATGAGATACTTCAAGATGTGGTGGTAACCGGCAGTCGGGTAAATGCTTTCTCGAGAGAACAAACAGCCTATGTAGCCAAACTTCCGCTTAAAGACCTGGAAAACACCCAGGTATATAGCACGATAACCAGCGATCTGCTGGAATCGCAAACGGTAACCAGCTTTGAAGACGCTCTAAAAAATGCCACGGGAGTGGACAAACTTTGGACATCTACAGGAAGAGGGGGCGATGGTGCAGGTTACTACAGCCTGAGAGGTTTCTCTGTACAGCCTCAGTTGGTAAATGGTATGCCCGGCTTAACCAACGGCACCATTAATGCGGCCAACATTGAGCGCATTGAGGTAATCAAAGGCCCTTCAGCTACCTTGTTTGGCAACTCGGTAGGTTCGTATGGTGGTATTATTAATGTGGTAACCAAAAAGCCCTTTGTGGGCCGCGGAGGTAGCGTAAACTATACCACTGGCTCTTTCGGACTCAATCAGCTAACACTCGATTACAACACAGCTCTTGACAGTGAAGAAGATGTTTATTTCCGAATAAACACTTCATACCTCACCAAAGGCAGCTTTCAGGATGCCGGGTTTCGCGAAACTTTTTTTATAGCCCCCTCACTTTCTTACAGAGTAAACAACCGTTTGAGTTTCAACTTCTATGGGGAAATTACAGAAGCCACACAAACCAATCCCACTATGCTTTTCTTAAACCGTGCTGCCCCAAGTGAGGCTGGTTCTTTGGAAGAGTTGGGCTACAACAACGAGCTGTCGTTTACCAGCAACCACCTAACGCTTTCTAACCCTACGAGCAACTTTAGGGCAGAGGCCAACTACAAACTTTCCGACAATTGGACCTCTCAAACACTGGTATCTACCAGCCATACCACTACAGACGGCTACTATTCATACCTCTACGATTACGGTATTTTAGGTGGCAACACTTTCACCCGCTTTATTAGCAAGCAAAATGCACAAACTAACACCTTCGACATACAACAGAATTTTACCGGTGACTTTCTGTTAGGCGGTATGCGCCACAGAGTGCTAATTGGGCTCGACTACCTGGCTTCCCGCTATGTAGACAACAGCTCAGGGTATGCCTTCTACGGCAATGTGAGACCCAACGGTGAAGCCATTGCCGACAACCCCTTTACTCCTGCTGTAGAAACCGGTAGTTTTCCACTAACCACCGCAGCGGTAGATGCGGCTCTTGCTGCTCAGGGCCATGGGTCTACTTCGGTGAAACGCGAGGTGCTTAGCTCTTATATTTCGGATGTGGTAAATATTACCCCTCGATTTTCGGCCATGGCCAGCCTTCGTTTCGACCGGTTTGAAGACAAAGGAAATCTGGAAGGTGTTGGAGGCTACGATCAGTTCACTCTTTCTCCAAAGTTTGGCCTGCTCTACCAGCCGGTAGCCGATAAGCTTTCGATATTTGCCAACTACCAAAACAGCTTTAACAATGTGGCTCCTGCCCTGGTGGGCGACCCTAACAGTGGCCCTCAGTCGCTCAAGGTATTCGACCCGGAGCAGGCCAATCAACTGGAGTTTGGGGTAAAAGCCAATCTTCTGGACTACAGGCTTAATGCCACACTTAGCTATTACGACATTACCGTTAGCGATGTAGTAATGACAGACCCTTCCGACCCGTTCAACCGAATTCAGGAAGGTGAAGTAGTGAGCAGTGGTTTTGAGCTGGAGGTAAATGCCAACCCTATTGATGGTCTAAATCTAAGAGCCACTTTTGCCGACAATGATAGCGAAACCACCAATACAGACAACGCCAACATTGCGGGCAGAAGACCTCTGGGCGCGGGCCCTGAAAAAGTGTATAGCTTCTGGGCAAGTTACAGAACACACAAAGGTTTGGGTGTTGGAGCCGGTTTCAATGGTGCCAGCGAACGAGCTACCATTAACTATGCCGCTACGGGCAACTTTATACTTCCTGAATACACTATTGCCAATGCATCGGTATTCTACGAGGTATCTAAGTTTAGAATTGCCCTTAAAGTGAATAACCTGTTCAATAAAGAATACTACTCAGGTTGGACCACCATAACACCACAGGAGCCAAGGGCATTCCTGGCCAGCTTTAAGTACTCATTTTAATAGTAATGTCAGCCAGATATGCCGGAGTTCTGCCTTTGGGCTAGCTTCGGCACTATCTGTTTAATTTCTTCTATGATTAGCATTTGTGCATTCGTAATTCTTGCCGGTTGGTACAGCTTTTATTTAGCCTCAAACAGGTTGAGGGCACTTCAGGCAAACACAACCGTATGGCCTCAAAGATACCTGAAACTGATGGGCTGGTGTACATTTCTGGTGGCCTTTAGCCTGCTCATTTGGTGCTACGGATGGGGTGCAGCTATTGCCTATGGTCTTTTGTTGAGCATGCTCATGCTCTCTTTGCTGGTGACCCTATACCCTATGCGCATAATTGGTAAATCTGCGCTTGCTGTGCTGTTCATTCTCTCGCTAACCCTGGAATTATTTATATAATGCCCGCCAACTCCAAACACCTTTCTTCTCCAGAGCAACGCTTTGCCAAGCTAAGTGCCGGCCTTTTGGGAGGCTACCTGCTCTCCGCCACTCTGCACTATGTGCTAGGCATATGGCTCGGTAATCCTGCTTATGTAGTGGTTACCTCTATTTACAGTCTTTACCTGATTTGGATGCTCTTGTTCATAGTTCCTTATTTGTTTACAAACGGCTGGAAGGCCTGGGCCTACTACCTGGGAATAATGCTCGCCTTGCTGTTACTCTCCACCCTATAACCGAAGACAACACATGACAGATTCAGGCAAACGCAACTACCACGTTTTTTTTCATCTACATACCGTATCGGGCATTGTCATCAGTACTGCTTTGTTCATAATTTTCTTTTGTGGTGCCTTTGCCCTCATAAAAGATGAAATAACCGCTTGGGAGAAAGGCAAAAGGGTTTTTCAGGAAGAAGCCCTCAATATAGACTATGATCGTGCCATAGACAGCATAAAAGTGGCCGACTATGATTTGTATGGGCGCGATTTGAGGATTTTAGTACCCGATGCCAAGCAAGAAATCTACTTTCAGCTTAGCGAGTCGCAAGACAGCACCATTACCTTCAAAGACGATCAGGTATATTACTTTTATGTTGATGCGCACGAGTATACTCTCTCGGCCTACTATGCCTTTTATAGTATTGGTGAACTTATATACCGGCTGCACTTTTTCTCTCAAATCCCCTATGTAGGCATATACCTGGCCGGTTTTGTGGCCTTCTTCTTTCTGCTTGCCATTGTCAGCGGTGTTATTATCCACTGGAAAAAAATCGTCTCTAACTTCTATCTTTTCAGGCCACTAGCCAAAGTCAAAACCGTTTGGACCGATGCCCACACAGCTTTGGGTGTCATTGGTCTACCTTTTCAATTTGTGTTTGCCCTCACGAGTTGCTTCTTGTGCATGAGCATTTTTGTACTGGCCCCGGCAAACCTCATGTACAAGGGCAATCCGTCTCAAATGATGGAAGAGGTTCGCCCGATGATGAAAACTTATACCCTGGGAAACCCGGCACAGAGCATTGGCAGCCTGAACGGTTTTATGGAAGAGGTACAAAATCGTTGGGAAGGTTTCAGGCCAGTACAGGTTTACATCCGCAACTACGGAGCCGATAACATGATTTTTCAGGTAGACGGCATGGTTATGAACCAAAAGAAGTTCGTAGCCCATGGTAGGGCCGTATACGATGTAGCCAGCCGTGAACTCATTGCTCAAAAATTACCTGATGACTGGAATTATCTGGAAGGTGTGGAAACAGTTGTTCGTGCCTTACACTTTGGCGATTGGGGTGGGTATACCCTCAAAATAGTATACTTCATTTTGGCACTAATTACCTGCTTTGTCATTATCAGTGGCGTGCTAATATGGCTTACTGCCCGGGAAAAGAAAAGCATCTCTCCGAGTCAACGGTTATTCAACCGGAAAGTAGGCCATGTATTCATTGCCATTTGCATGTCTATATACCCGGTGACAGCCTTCGCCATGATTGTCGCCCGTCTTATTCCGCGCGAAATGGACGCCAGTCGTCAAAGCATTCTTTACCTCGCCTTTTTTGTGATTGGGCTTTTTGTGGTGTTGTTCTTCCGGTTCAAACGCAACAACCACTTTACCACCCGATATTCCCTGCTTGCCGGTGCCGTATTGGGCTTACTAATTCCTCTGGTCAACGGAATGGTTTCAGGCAACTGGTTTTGGACAATGCTGGCCGAAAACCAAATAGAAATAGCCCTGGTAGATATGGTCTGGATATCGCTAAGCGCAACCGCCCTGTTTACCCTAAGCAAACTAAAAAAACCAGAGCCGCTGGTTCCTTCTCATGAGGAGCTACTGGCTATGCAGAAAGAAGAATTTATCAACGAATTGACCGCTCTACCCAAAACTGAAAAAACCATGAAATACAAAATTGCAATACTCTGGCTAGCCAGCGCCATTGGCTTTATACTACACGGTATGTACGGACTTTACGGGGTCTACTACCATGAAAGTCTGATGATGGAAGACGCCACCGGAGAAGTGCCTCTGGCACACCACCTATGGCGGGTTGGGCTGGAAGGTATGGCCTTCCTCCTTTCTGTACTGTGTCTGGAACTTCGGGCACGATGGTTCTATTGGACAGCCTTTACCTGGGCCATTTTACACGGCCTCTTCAATGTATATCATCTGGCCACGGCATTGATGTATGAACCATCTAACCTCTCGGAAATACTAGCCCTGGCCGTAATGGTGGTAATTAGTGTATTTCTGATAAAGGCCTTCCGGGAATGGAACAAAGAACTGATAGTGAACCCTAAAGAATAACAGAGTTTCGGGGGCATTTCTTCCCACTGTTTGGTTTTGGCCACAACCAAGGCTGCTTATGGCCATATGAATTGATGGTAGGTAAAACAACTTGACAAAAAGGTGCCCTGCTATTGATTTAGCTATTATTTTTGCATTGTTTTTATTCAGTCTAAATAAGAATTGAGATTTAGTGTAGCCATATACGACCCACAATACCTTACCCGGCAGGGTATGAAAGCCGTAGTGGAAAAAGTTACACAAGCCCAGGACATACATCTTCTTAAAACCGATCAAAACCTGGAAGATCAGGTATATAGAATTGAACCCCAATTGCTCACCCTGGAATATAAGGGAAGGCACACCATACAACCGCAAACCCTGGAGCGCATAAAACAGCGTTTGCCCGATACTCGTGTATTGATTATATCGGACGATGACGATGCCCTGATGATTAAGCAATACCTTGGTTTGGGTATTGAAGGGTTTCTAACCAAACAATGCTCTACTCATGAACTCACCAAAGCTGTAAACAGCATAATGAGTGGCGGCAAGTTTTACTGCCAACGCATAATAGAAGTCATCACTCAAAAAGACATTCCCAATGCCATGGAACTGTCAGACAGGGAAATGCAGGTTATTCGCTACATAGGCAAGGGACTTTCTTCCGAAAGAATTGCCACAGAACTTAATGTGAGCATTCACACCGTAAACTCTCACCGCAAAAATGTACTCAAAAAACTCGGCCTGAAGTCTCCTACCGAGCTAATCGTATATGCCGTTAAACAGGGCTGGGTGTCCATTTGAGCACGACTATTTTCGTATATACCATCGGGTATTAAAAGCCTTTGCACAGGCTATTGTCCTTTCGAAGAAACGGTCTGAAATAAATAGAAAGCCTCCGGTCAATGGATCATTAACCGGCTTAAAAACCATTCGCCAGGTTTAGAGGCTAAGCTGTCAGCTTTACACTTCAGCCTTTTTCCCTTCTCTTTCCTCCCCCCTGACTTGTTGCTTCATCATTTTCCTACACTACTAGAACTAGTGATTTTCTTTTACTAGAAGTAGCGATTTCCCGGCAGGCATGGGTACTATACCTTTGTCGCTATTAAGAATCATTCTAAATAATGAATCAAATAGCCCGGATCATCTTACTAGCTGTCATTTGCATTCCTGCCCAAGCCCAGCAATTGGTTTTTATGGATGAAGAAGAGCAGGTGGGCATTCCATATTTAACTGTTATTGTAAGCGAACAGGCGCGTACCTTACACCTATTTACCGATGCCCAGGGAAGGCTAAACTTACCGGCTCTCAATTACCCTGTTCGCCTGCAAACATCGCACATAAACTATCCGGCACTTTCAGACACCTTGCGTTCGGCAACCAATAAAACCTACGGACTCAAAGCTAAAACCAATGCACTGAATGATGTGATTGTTACGGGGCAATTTGCTCCTCAGTCTATGCGAAACTCCGTATTTCGAGTAGCCACTATAACCCGTGAGGAAATTGAAAACCGGGGTGCCATAACTCTGGAACAGGCCTTACAAAATCGACTAAACATGCGCATTTCGCAAGACCTGGCCATTGGTAATGCTACGGTCAGTCTCCAGGGTATTTCCGCGCAAAATGTAAAGATTCTCATTGATGGGGTACCACTGGTGAATCGTAATGGCAATGGCAATGCGGCCGACCTTAGCCAGATTAACCTTCAACAGATTGAACGTCTCGAAATAGTGGAAGGCCCAATGGCCATAAACTACGGAGCTAATGCTTTGGCTGGCGTGGTTAACTTAATTACCAAAAAAGACTTTGAGCGATCTACCGAAGTAAGCGCCTTCGTGCAATCCGAAACTGCTGGCAACGAAGCCGGCCCACGAAATGGTAAGCACGTTCAGTCACTTCAGGTAAATAAAAAACTGAGTAAGAAATGGTCATTGCTAAGCCATATTCAACACAACGATTTTCAGGGATTTACAGGCTCCGCCCCATTGAGAACTCACGAATGGAACCCGAAGAACCAGCTCTTGGGTAGCCTGCTCGTAAAATTTGAGACTCCTAAGAAAAGTATCTATTACAGGGGTGAGGCCCTGAATGAGCTGATTGAAGACTTTGGCCGCCCACAGAATAACTTTCAGCCCAACGGGCAAAATCAGCCTTTCGCCATAGATGAAACATATACCTCACAGCGCCATACCCATCAGTTACAGGCCGAGGGTCGTTCGGATGTTTTCAAACAATACAACCTATTTCTTTCTTTCTCGGACTTTCAACGCCAAAAATCACGCTTTTCTAAAAACCTTATCAATGGTGAGGAACGATTAACAACCGGAGAGGGAGATCAGGATCTGAGCACTTATCGGGTGTGGGAGTCCGGAGGAAGCACTCAACTTTCAGTAGGTTCAAAAACAGACATTCAGTTGGGCTATCAACTGTCGCTCGAAAAAGTAGGGGGAGGACGCATAGCGAAGGGGCGTCAGGGAATCGAGGAATATTCGGTATACAGCTCTGCGGAGTGGATGATACATCCAAAACTTGTGCTGCGTCCCGGGGTTCGCTTTACTCATAATAGTAGCTTTGGTCAACAGCTTATACCTGCTCTTCAGGTAAAATATGAGCTTTCTTCACTCAACCAGCTTCGGCTGTCTTATGGCAGGGGCTTTAGGGCTCCCTCGGTACGTGAGCTTTACTTTGAGTTTGTAGACTCCAACCATCGTATATTTGGCAACCCCAATTTAAAACCGGAAACCTCACATCACGTTGGCCTTAATCTGGTGGCCCACTACTCCCTGGGCAAGCAAGCTGTTCAAACGGATATCAACTTGTTTTATAATCAAATTGAAGATCAGATTGGCATTGGCCAACTGCCCAATGACATTACAAGTGCCACCTATATCAATATAAACCAGTTCAAAACACTGGGTATTAATATTCAAAAACAGGCCACATGGCGAGAGCTCGGTGTAGCTCTTGGGGCAGCATACGTTGGGCGCTCCAACCGGCTTCAAAATCTATCACCTTCTCTGGAACAATACCTCTATTCTCCCGAGCTAAACGCCCATATAAGCTACCATTTCAAAGCCTGGGGTAGCCGGTTGAATCTATATTACAAATACACCGGAAAGCTTCAATCATACTTTGTTGGTAGCGAAAACAACACCATTCAACTTGGCGGCATAGAGGATTATCACTGGCTTGAAGCCACCATAAACCAGCACATTTCTAAAAGATGGCAAATGCTACTGGGTGCAAGAAACTTATTTAACATCCGGCAACTCAGTAATTCAGGAGCAGGTGGTGGTGCCCACAGCGGAGGCAGTTCAGTAGCACTCTCCTACGGCCGGTCTTATTTCATAAAAATCAGCTATAACCTACAATTCAAATGATAAAGATAAAACGAACTCCATTTTATGCTGCCCTTTTGGCGGCAGGCCTCTTCAGTTGTACCGAAGATGATGGCCCTGTAACTATTCCCCCTACCGAAAGTGCCGTTATGGATCCGTCCGTAGGAGGCCCCAATCAGCCTAACCAGGTGTTTGTAGACCTTTCTACCGAAATCCAAACCTCAGTAGCCCGCAACCACTGGGATCTGGCCTTCTATACCGGTTCCGAGTTCAGGGTACTATTAAACAATTCCACATCAGCTCTGGCCGATGAGTTGGCCAAAACAGATTTGACAGCAGTAAGTGCAGAAGACACCACCGGATGGGATGCGCGACTCGATATCGATGCCATATTCGGAACACTTTTCGGGCCTCAACGTCCGGAATGGCTACCTGAAGCAGCCACCTGGATGGACGATCCCTCGGGAGACCTCTCCACAACTGCCATTGCTTCTATTAAATCCAATGCCGATGACAACCCGGTGTATATCATCAACCGAGGTAAAAACCCCGATGGTAGCCAAAGGGGATGGAAGAAAGTAAAGATTACACGAAACGGCAGTGCCTATGTACTTCAGCATGCCAACATTGGGGCAGAAAGCTTTGAACAACTGACCATTCAGAAAAATGCCGACAGCGATTTCGTGTACGTAAGTTTTGAGGATGGCATAGTCTCCGTGGCACCCTCCAAAACGGAGTGGGACATGGTATTTACCGTCTTTACCAACCTGCTTCCCATAGACGCCAGCACCCGAATTCCTTATGCTTACAAAGACTATATTCTTACTAATGCCGGAAGAGTGGAAGTGGCTCAGGTGCAAGCGGAAGGAGATGTGACTTATGAGGGCTTCTCGCACGCACAAATCAGCACTGTTTCTTTTAAATCGCAAGTATCGGCCATTGGTAGTGGCTGGAGGGTTGTTGCCCAACCGGGATCTGACCAACAAACAGGAGTAAAGGAAGATGTGTTCTACATCATTAAAGATACGGAGAGCAACTACTACAAACTGCGCTTCACGAGACTTGTAGACCCTGTTTCGGGAGAGCGCGGCCACCCACAGTTTCAGTACCAACTTCTTGTCCCATAGCATTATGAAGCACATTATTCACTATTTGGTTATTGCCATCAGGCTTGCCTTAGGCATACTCTTTATTTATGCTGGTATTCAGAAGTTTAAGCCGGCTGCACCCAAGCCGGAAACAACGCAAGAAACCACCACTAAAGCCCAGGCAACCGAAGTACCGGAGAATGTTGTAAAAATCAGGGCTTACATTGGAGGACTCAAGCAAACAGGCTTTTTCTGGCCCATGCTGGGTGTAGCCGAAATTACCTGTGGTCTGCTACTCATTAGCCAGGTATTGGCACTTCTGGGAGCGGTAATGCTCATTCCTCTGACACTAAACATCTTCCTTTTTGAAGTATTCCTTGGGGGAGGCAATGTTGGAGAGATAATTACTCACGGACTCTATTTTGCCGGCAACATTCTACTTCTCGTTCACGGTTATCCACGCCTAAAAGTGGCCTTTCTAACTACAGACAATCAATTCCAAAAAATTATACAAGTATGAAAAAGTTAAGCATCATTGCCCTTTGCCTTCTTAGCGGCTCATTGTGGGCACAAAGCAAAAAGCAGAAAGACAGAGAAGCGATTAAAAGCATGTGCGGTTGCTATGAGGTTCGCTTCAACTTTGCCGAAACTTTTAGCCCTTTGCCGGACTACGAGTTTCATGACAACTATAGCTCGGGAGCGCTCGAGTGGGTAGAACTGGTAGAGGATGAAAAGGATAAAATCTCCATGCAGCACCTCCTAATCGTAGGAAACGGTCAAATCGTAAAGCACTGGAGACAAGACTGGATCTACGAAAACACCCAACTATACAGCTTTATGGGCAATAGCACCTGGCAACGACAAGTGCTAGATAAAAAAGCAGTGAAGGGCCAGTGGACTCAGAAAGTATTTCAGGTAGATGATAGCCCTCGTTACGAAGGAACTGCCACCTGGATTCATCAGGACGGAAGACACTACTGGGAAGCCAGCAGCTACTCACCATTGCCCCGAAGAGAGTTCAGCAAAAGAAACGACTATAACGTGATGTTGAGAGTAAACCGGCATGAATTGACCGGCAATGGATGGATACATGAGCAAGACAACGACAAAATTTTAAGGTCTGCAGAAGGCGACAAGCTTTTAGCGCAGGAGAAAGGATGGAATACTTACCAAAAGGTTGCTGATGAAAAGTGCATAGCCGCCCGGCAATGGTGGGCTAAAAACCAACTCTACTGGAAAGAAGTGCGTGCCGTGTGGGAAGAGGTATATGCTGAAAACTCTGTTCTCACAATTGCCACCAGGCAAAACGATGGACTGCTCTTTGAAAAGATTTTTGCGCTTGGCGATCAGGTAATGGAGCAAGACACATTCAATATTCAAGAAATCAGAGCCCAAGTCAAAAGCCTGATATCTTCTCACAAAAGTGAGGGCCAATAGCGAATCATTGGTTTACTTGAGAGGGTGAAGGAGTCATTGATTCTTTCACCCTGATCTTTTATCCTCATATGTCTGTCAGTTTGGGTGAACAAGTTCACAACTCTTGAATTTAAAGAGAAAAACTACCGGATTATCTTCCGGTTTAAATTCCTTCATTCGGTCTACAAAATGATAATACTTCGTTTCCTCCTGTTTAGGATAGAGGCCATTTTCAATGTAGTCCAAAAATGATGAGGGATTCACGACAGATATGAAATAGTCATCCAAAACACCCCTAACAGGACCTTGCGCATAACAATGTAAAACAGAGCTAGTAAGTTTATTATGTATAACCGTTCCCTGTTTTAGGTTGGCAAACTTGGTAATAAATGTTTTGTTGTAAACGTAACTAAAAGTCAAATAGTCATTGGCTTTATAGAAATACGACAAATACCAAACATAGCCCTCAAAGGAGTCAAAAGAGTCATGAACTACTGACTTGGGGATATTCCTATCACCAAAATCAAATTCATATTTCAATTCTACTTCATTCCCATCAACCTTGTAAACTTTATTATCATAATGACCTATGTAGAACAGCTCCTCATTGCTTCGGGTTAAGTAGTTATCTTTTATTCGCCTGGTCTCCCTACCCTCATAAGGGAAATATCTATTTATTAAAGTTCCAGATTCATTTGTAGTGAAAAGATTATATTCCTGATCCTCCATTAACTCATTATAATTATTGAAAATGGCGAATGAAGTAGAGTCGGATGGGTTATATGCCAGAAATCTCGCGAAAGAATAAAATCGGTTTTCCTTTATGAAATTTCCATCTAAATCATAATAAAACAGCTTACTTTTAAATTGATCGAAAATGATCAGTTGCTCCTGCCTTATATCCAAATCTATGTCGGCAATCTTAAAATATTGGCCCGGTCCTTCCCCTTTATCACTGATAACATTAAGAACATCCCCATTAAGATTATAGATAAAAACTGATTGACTCTGTTCATCAAACACAAAAATTCTATCACTTATTCCTAGAATTTTGGAAACCTGACCAATTAGTACTTCATTGGACAAAGGAATCATTATAACCGTATCAAGCAATTCCTCTATATCAATAAAATCTTCATATTCTGGGTCATCCATATTAAAAGTTATCACCCCATCGGTTTGTATTGACCCATTCCGCACATCATCATTATTAGATGAACAGGACAGCAAAATCAGAAGAGTAAAAAGAGCGATACCATTTCTCATGAGCACAATTAAAACTAGTCTATTTTTTCATCAATTTATTCAATTTATAACCTTATTATAAAAATTAAAACAGAGCCACTCATTTAGATCGCATTTATTAGCCCCAGTATACTAGCCACAAGCTGTGTCCTCACAGGGTCTTTTAACAACCATTTGTGAAGACACAAATGGAGGCAAGGTTCAGAAGTACACTTCTTGCGACATAAGTATGTAACCCTAAATAACCTGAGTTCGATGTAAGTAAGTAGTAAAATATCCCCTCTTAGGAGGTCATTGCGGAATTTTCCTCTGAAAACTTCACATACGCAAAGGAAAATATCCGCAATCTCATTTAGGCTCTGGAGATACCGGATAAAACAGCACTTTTTGAGAGTTTAAGGCCTGTTTTTCCGGCATGACGCTCCTTTAGTACATCGAACTCAGATTAAATAAAATGTTCAATGAAAATAAAACAGTACCTCAATTTAACCTTGAAAACGAATACTCTTACTGTGTAGAGATATCTGAAAGAACCAGTATAGTGAAATATTCAAAGGACGTTGAGACGGAACATAGGAAGCTTTGCTTCTTGTTCAATCAATCACTGTCTTCTGATCAGCTCCCTAATAATCTTGGTCATTCCCTTCTCGGCTTGTGCTGCCGCAGCCAGTATTTTCGAAATCTCTACTTTTTCCAGATTGTCAGGGTCGCAGCGATCGGTGATAGCCGATATGGCAAAAACAGGCAAATCCATATGTCGGGCCACAATGACTTCCGGAATGGTAGACATACCCACTGCATCGCCTCCAATACGGGCAATGAACCTGTATTCAGCTCGTGTCTCCAGGTTAGGTCCACTCACCCCTGCGTAAACACCCTCATGGCAACGGATACCATTTGCACGGGCTATCTCCATAGCTTCGTCAATCATCTTTCGTTCATAAGGTTCGCTCATATCCGGAAAGCGCCCTCCAAATTCATCGAGGTTAGGCCCGGTAAGTGGATTTTCTTTGGTGAGATCGATGTGATCTTCGATAATCATTAAATCTGCTACCTGAAAGTTCAGGTTCACACCCCCGGCTGCATTAGAAATGAAGAGCTTCTCTATACCCAGCATCTTCATTACCCGAACAGGAAAAGTAACCTCTTTCATATTGTACCCTTCGTAGTAATGAAAACGCCCCTGCATAGCCACTACACTTTTTCCGGCCAGCTCACCAAAAATCAGTTTACCCTGATGGCTCTCTACCGTAGACACCGGAAAATGAGGAATACTATCGTAAGAAATTTCATCAACAATTGATATCTCGTTGACCAAAGCACCCAATCCCGTACCCAGAATAATCCCAAACTGAGGCCTCACTTTTGTCTTGGATTGTATATATGTGGTGGTTTCCCTTACTTTTTCTGAATAGGTCATAGCTAATGATTTACAGTGAAAGACAAGAAGGATTGTCCGGGTCGAAATTAAACGGATATTTTCAATTGGCTGGTACAATTCCTAAAATTCCATCCAGCCGTTGCCAATCAATACACTGTCCATTGAACCTTTTATATAAAATATCAATTTGCTGTACATACATACTTTGAAATAATGCAAACAGAGGTCGGCATTTTTGGTGAATGACTTTAAGTTTGCGCAGCAAAGCCTTTAACATGATCACCATAGTAGTAGGAACAAACAGAAAAAACTCAATGAGCGGCAAAGTAGCTCATTACTACCAAGATATACTGAAGAGCAAGTTTAGCGGCCCCACTCAAATAGTAGATTTAGCCGAACTACCGGGCGACTTTGTAGGCACTGCCCTTTATGACAACAATGGTAAAAACAGCAAGTTCAACGCCATTAGGGAGCGAGTCCAGGCTTCTGATAAAATTGTATTTGTGGTGCCGGAGTATAATGGTTCTTTCCCGGGTGTATTAAAGGCTTTTATTGACGGACTAAAATACCCAGAGGGCATTCGTGATAAGAAAGGAGCTTTAATAGGTGTTTCTTCTGGAGTTCAGGGGGGTGTATTGGCTATGGCACACCTTACTGACATTTTCAACTACCTGGGTATGCACGTTTTGGCCATTAAACCTAAGCTGGCCGGAATTGAAAAGCACTGGGATGGCACCAGAATCACCAACGACTTATACAACACCCTTTTGCACCAGCATGCGGAGAAGTTGGTGACATTCTAATTCGTTTTTCATGCCGCTGAACCCATTTACCAACTGACAGGTTCGTTTGAGCCTTCTTCTTAAAAAACTAAAGCAAATTGAAGGTGACGGGAATAAAAAAAGACAGCCCATGGCAGTAGGCTTTCTTATTCACATGTCTCAACTTTTAACCGTTGATTAAGTTAAAAATTGGTTTTAGTCCACGTTGTCATGCAGAAACTTATTGTCTCCCATGATTTCGTCATCATCATTGAGATTATATCTCGAAATATTACGCTCAGATGAAGGTGAGTTTTCACTCAACCGAACTTGTCTTCGCTGGTAAGCGGGTATTTCCAAACGCTCTTTAAAGTCATCGTTGTTCATTCCATGATTAGAAGAGCCTCTTAGTCGTTCTTCTCGCAAACGAGCCTGCTCCATAAGTTTAGCACGCTTCATTTCCAAAAAGTTTTTGTTTCGCTCTTCGTAGAAATCATTATCTAACGACCTGTTTCGTGCCTCATTTTCTTCCTCATAGGGAGCTGAAGGGTATTCTTCTATCTCGTACTTTCTGGCAAGTCTGGCCAGGAAGGAGTAGCCCGAAGGATTGGCGTCTTCATCATCGTCATCGTCTTGCGACTTGCCGGTAGCTTCAGGTTGGGGCTCCGCCTTTGGAGCTTCAGCCGAACGATCGAAAAGGGAAGTTTGCGAGTGCTTAGGTGAAAGAGAGTCTTCATCTCTCAAATCGATCTCTCGATTGCTCTCCAGATCGATAACTTTTTTTCTCGATTCGCTCATTTGAGTCTTCAGTTCCGGAGCCTCAAAACCTGTAGCAATAACTGTTACGCTGATGTTTTGGCCATGATTAGGATCAATGCCATGCCCGAAGATAACCTCTGCATCATCGCCAGCTTTTTCCTGAATGTATTCTGTGATTTCAGTAAGTTCGTCCATTTGCAACTCTGCCTCTTCTCCGGAAATAATGGAAAGGAGAATTTTGGTTGCTCCATGAATGTCTTTGCTGTTTAGCAATGGAGAAGATATGGCCATTTCGGCTGCGCGCAATGCTCTGCCTTCTCCATCGGCTGTAGCAGAGCCCATTACGGCTGC
>CESQ01011938.1_pt1 | contig 23485 bp, 23 predicted proteins | sample 361401 | NCBI WGS metagenome assembly CESQ01 (sample SAMEA2622119, study PRJEB7988) | marine metagenome | isolation source: saline water (ENVO:00002010), including | reverse complement strand
ATAAATTTCCATCGTTTTTAAATAAAAGATTTAACAATAAACAAAATAATTTTCCATTTATTCTAGAAATTATTAATGAAACAAATTTTCCTTTAATAATTAAATATATTTTATGTAAAAATGATATTTTTTTATTCTCTAACCCTTTAAGCATGAAAGGTGGAACATTTACTAAATATGGAAGTTGAAGCTTCATATGAATCATTTTAAATGAGAAAAAATTATTTAAATGTTTAATGTAAAATTAAAAAAACAATTAACCTAGGTTATATTATCTATGAAAGTTTTAATTTTTGGAAGCAATGGTTTGGTTGGTTCTTCTGTTAATCGAGTTTTAAATAATTCAAACAAAGTTTCTGAAGTGTTTGGAGCTACAAGAAAAGATGCTAATTTATTTTCTCTTGAAGAGACAAAATCTTTAATAAGTCGCGTAAGTCCTGATTTAATAGTTAATTCTGCTGCAAAGGTTGGCGGCATACATGCAAACAATACTCAAAGGGTTGAATTTATCATTGAAAACTTAAAAATAAATATGAATATTTTTGAAGCGTGTATCGAAAACTCTGATATAAAAATTATTAATCTTGGCAGTAGCTGTATTTACCCATTAAATGCTAAAAATCCTATTTCAGAAGACAGTTTTTTAACGGGAAAACTGGAACCGACAAACTCGCCTTATGCAATCGCTAAAATTGCCGGTATCGAAATTGGTAGATCGCTAAATATCCAGTATGGAAATGATGTAATAAACTTGATGCCTACAAATTTATATGGCCCAAATGATAATTTTTCAGAAAAAGATAGCCACGTTATACCTGGTTTAATAAAAAGAATGCATAAATCAAAGGTCTCAAATGCTGAAAGTTTTAATATCTGGGGTACCGGAGAACCACTTAGGGAGTTTTTGTTTGTAGACGACCTCTCAAAAGCTGTAGAATTTCTAATCGATAAAAAAATTGAAATTGATTTACTAAATGTTGGTAGCGGACACGAAATTACAATTAAAAATTTAGCAGAAAAAATTAAAAAGGTTATTGACTATCAGGGTGAATTAATTTTTGACACATCAATGCCTGATGGGAACCCAAGAAAATTGATTGATTCACAGAAAATAAATAACCTAGGTTGGGAACCAACTATAGATCTTGATGAAGGATTAAGGATTACATATTCCTGGTTTTTAGAAAATAACTAGCTAGTCGGATTTTCCCATGTTGGCTCGAGTAATCCCTCTGCTACCAAAACCTTTTCTCTTTTAGCTAAATTCAAATCACTTTCAACCATCATCTCAACTAAAGAATCAAAACTTGTTTTAGGCTCCCAGCCTAATTCCTCTTTAGCTTTTGTAGGGTCTCCTAAGAGATGTTCCACTTCATTTGGCCTCAAATATTTATCAGATGTTTGTACATATTCTTCCCAATTTAAATCTAATTTTTTAAAAGTGGCTTCTAAAAATTGTCTTACTGTATATGTTTCGCCTGTAGCTATTACCCAATCATCAGGTGTGTCATGTTGAAGCATCATCCACATAGCTTCTACATAATCACCCGCAAAACCCCAATCTCTACTTGCCTCAAGATTGCCTAATGTAAGCTTATTTTGTAAGCCTAATTTTATTCGAGAAGCAGCTCTTGTTATTTTTCTTGTTACGAAGGTTTCACCTCTGTGTGGTGATTCATGATTGAACAGAATCCCGTTTGAACAAAATAGTGAATAAGAATCTCTATAAATCGAGGTCATATGGTGTGCAAAAACTTTTGCTGCTGCGTATGGGCTTTTAGGATTAAGAAGTGATTCTTCGTTTAGCTTTCCTTTCATCTGACCGCCATACATTTCCGAAGATGATGCTTGATAATATTTGATTTCTTTATCAGAATTTCTTACGGCTTCAAGTAATGAAAGAGGCCCTAATGTACCTGTTTGAGTTGTAAATATAGGATTCTTAAAGGACACTGCTACATGCGACTGTGCTGCAAGATTATATGTTTCATCTGGCTGTATTTTATTTATAAGCATATTTAAAGATGAAGAATCAAGTAAATCAGAGTAGTAAAGATTTAACTGTTTTGTATTTTGATACTTTGAAATTAATGGATCAATTCGACCTGTGTTTATTGATGATGACCTTCTAATTGTTCCATGAACTTCGTAATCTTTTTCAAGTAGTAGTTTTGATAAATAGTGACCATCTTGACCAGTTATACCCGTAATAAATGCTTTTTTCATGCTAGAGTTTTTTTACCCATATAATTCAATAACCTTGACTTTAGTAGAGTTTTTTAGGAAGTAATAAAGGAAAAAATAATAAATTAGAGGATACTGAACCCCTTCCATGGTTATATCTAAGGATGAAACAACAAATGAAGGGACAACATACATCAAAATTTGATAATTTTGATTCTTATCTTTCCAGTATTTTATTAACCCTATATGAAAAAGTATAAATAGAAGTAGTTGAAATATTCCACCCCTAGCAAGTATGTTCACAAAATAATTATGAACATTTTCATTCAAGCCATCTCTGCCTAATCTTCCAGGAGCTGTTGGGTCTAACATAGCTGGAAAAATTTCATTATAACCGTAACCTTTAAAAACTATTCCTTCATCAATCATGTCATGGGTAATATCTTGCCAAATGTCCAATCTCCAATTAGTTGTAGGATCCGTTGACTCCAGCCTTCCGTAATGCCAATAAAAGGAAAATAGTACAGTTACTGTTTCTTTTTCTTGAGCTAATGAGGTAAGACTATCTGTAATTGCTCCTGGAGTTGCAACTTGGATTAGTTTTTCAATGGTAGGCCTGTTTAATTCCTCTGCTTTGTCGATTCTAAGAGTTGAAAATATAAAAAATAAAGAACTTACTAATAGATAGATAATCACCCTTGTTTTGTTATTTACAATAAATCTTCTCGAATAAATTATTTCAAAACACATATAAATTACTACTCCTAAAAAAGAACCCCGGCTAGAAAAAAGTAGCAAGGGTAAAAGAGTAAAACTGGTCACTAGAAAATATAGAAAACGTCTATTTTGTGACCTGATAATAAATTTCATTAAAAAATTTAGTGCCACATAGCCAATGAATAGATCCGATGGTTTTAAAAATTGGAATTTATCGGAATTTACTTTAAAAAAATCAATTATAACATTTGGATAGTTGCCGGATGAAAATACATACGTAATGAATGGAATAATGAAAAAATAAGTTAATATGTCTTCTGCTTTAACCCAAGAATTAAATTTATAAATTACACCAAAAAAAAGAAATGATATTGTCCAAATATATGAACTTGATTTGTATGTATAAGTGTTTAATAAGCTTCCCTCATTTAAAAAAGTTACTACAAAAAATGAAGTGAATATCAGCTTTTGTGAATAAAACTGTAAATTATTAAAGTAAAAATCTGAAAGATATTTTTTTGGAGCTAAGAGAAATATCATAGCGAAGAGTAAGCCTACTCCAGTTAGCAACTCTCCTAATCTGAAGCCAAATATGTATAGACCAATAAATGATCTATTAAATAACATAATAAGAAATAAAAAGATTAAAAAAGAAATTTTGACTAAGGCTGTTATGTTATTTAATGATAAAAGATTTTTTAACCTCATATTATTATTTTAATTCTTCAGGTTATTTAGAGAACCGTACTTTGAACTTTTTAAATTCTAAATTAAGTTTCCTAGATATTAAATAAATTACCTGATCTAATATGTTGATTCTATAAGGTGTTTTTCGAACTTTCACAATTTCTTCTCTAGAGTCTAATAATTTTATGAACAAATTTTCATATTCTGAACACATTTGATCTGAACCATGAGGATAGGTATGCATATTGCTTTTTAACTTTGAGAAGTTATTAATAAATTCTTGTAAAATAGTTTCAAAATTATTTTCTGTAAACTTTAACCCATAATTTTCACAATACTCAGGTATTCCCCCACTATCTATATACAAAATAGGCAAACCACACTGCGCACCTTCAATATGATGGTTTCCAGATGGTTCATTAAGTGAACCAGTTAAATACGCATGGTGATTCTTAACCTCATTTGCTAAAGCTCTTCCTGAAAGCGGCTTAACGACTGATGAATTTTGAAATTTAACCTTCGAAGGAAGATTCCCAATATACGTAAATTCTAATTTCTCTTTATATTCACTTTTTGACAAAAGTTCATCTAATTTTTTATAGATTGCAAAACCTTTGTTCCAATTTGCTCCCCAGTGATGAGTTACTATCTTTAGGGGTTTCTCTGAAGTCCAAACATCAGTATTTTCACTATTAAATAATTCAGAATTTGCGCCACTTAAAATAACTCGTAAATTATCATTTTTAAGTCCTTGATTGATAAATAAATTTTTTAACCAAGTACTAACAAATACTGTTGAATCAGCAACCCTATTGGCTTCTATTAGATATTTGTTTACAAAATTAGTTTTTTTTCTTTCGTCACACTCATTTACTCTGTGAACAACGAGTACGTTTCGATTGACGAGCTTTTGATATTTAAAAATATCCATGTGAGTAAAAGCAGAAGATTCTGAAGTTTTTCTTGGCTCCGTTAAAAGTATCAAATCAATATCCTCATGGTCTAAATGATTAATAACAGTATGTCCTTTTTTCTCTAAATATTGGGTAAGATTGATTGCAAATAAATTACCCCCACCCCAGGGTCCTTCTTTAATATTCGTTCCAACACTTATTTTCATAAAATTTCTTCAAACATAGATTTATACTTATTAAACCATTCAGGGATTATAAGCTTGGAAGAGTTTTCATATGCTTTTAAGGTATTGGGTTGAGCTTGTTGGTAATTATCCATACTAAATATTGAACTTTTATCCAATATATAAGATGCTAAACCTACATCTGTGGATATAAGGGGTGTTTTTGTCAAACCACACTCAACAAGTGCCTGTGGACCACCCTCAACTCTTGATGTGACTAAATACAAATCTAAACAATTATATAATTCATTCAGCTCAGCAAATGTTGTCATTTCAAAAAAATTAAATGGTATATTTGAATTCTTTAAACTCTGTATTAAATATTGTCTTCTTTTTCCAGTTAAGAGAACTCTTAAATTTGGATATCGTTCTTTATAATTTTGCATGATTCTCATAAATTGATCTGGCCCCTTTGAAAGTTTTGGTGAAGTAAGGTCCTTACCTTCAGTGTCTCTTTGAAAAGATCCAACTAAAAAAGAGTCTTCAGGAATGTTATACTTTTTTTTCAACATTTTTTTATTTTTCATTTCATAGAAAATGTTCTGATTAACCCAGAATGGTATAGTGAAAATTCTCTGAGACACTAATTTCTCTAATTGCTCTTCAGTTTTTGATGAAATAGCATGATAGAAATTTACAAAGTTATCCCTTTTATAAAAATTTTTTTTCTCTTTACTGTCAAATTTAGACATATCAATGTGGTGGATTGTGCATACAACAATCTTACTTTTTAAATACTTTTTAGGAATTTTTTTCCAAGTCCATGGTGCAATTATCCATACGATATCGGCCTCTTTAATGTTATCAGTTGTGATAAATTCATTATTGGATACCCACTCTTCTCTAAATCTATCAACAACCCATGATTCATTTGCGCTATTTAAATATACTTTCATGTTTTTACAGGATCCAAATTATTTCTGACACAATCTGCGTAATATTTTTGTTCTTTTTTATATTTGTTTGAAATATTATTATTCATATTTAAATAATAAAGTGGTTCTTTAATCATTGATACTTTGTATCCGCAATTAAGAAGATCAGTCATTAATTTATAGTCTTGAGAATACCTAAATCTTTGATCATATCCCCCTATCTCATCTAGGACATCTTTTTTTATTAAGAGAGTTCCATGTATGAATGGATTTTTATATTTTATAATCTGTTTTAAAGGCAGATAATATGAATAATTAGGGATAACTTTTTTTGAACCCATAATATAAGCTCTTGTACTCACAACATCAAAATTTCTTGATTCAATTAATTTTATTTGTTGATGGATCCTATCTACATGGCTGTAATCGTCACCATCTTGTCGAGCAATAAATTGTCCTGTTGATTTACTAATTAAAATATTTAAAGATTTTGTAAGCCCTAAATTTATTTCATTTTGATAAACATTAATATTTTTATGTTTTAAAGCAATTTCCTTACATATTGCATAGCTTTGGTCATTAGAAAAATCATCAATAACATTCAGCTCAATATTTTCATAGCTTTGGCTTAAAATACTGAGTATTGCTTTTTCTATAGTTTTTTCATTGTTATAGATACTCATAATTACCGAAACTTTATTATCCATTTGAACCGATTACAATCTTATCAAATTCATCTAATAACCCTTGTTCGTTGAGATATTTTGAAATAAACATTTTATTTGAAGTTCCCTGTTCCTTTAGTTGATTACCACTAAGTAATAACTCTAATTTCTTCTGTAAATCATCATAGTTAAATTGTTCAAATGAAAAGGAGTAATTTGGTGGATAGAACTCAGCTATACCTCCAGTTTTTGGAAAAACTGATGTTATGCCTAAACTAGATGCTTCGCAAAGAAGAGTTGGTTGCCCTTCAAATAATTTGGTTGCAGTAACAACTCCTTTTGATTTTGATATAGAATCAATAACTTCGAGATTTGGTATTTGCCCTAAAAATATAATTTTTTCAGAGGCATATTTCTTTTTAAAGTCTTCATAGCTAGGGCCAACACCAATTATTTTCAATACAGTTTTATTATTCTCAATATTATTAAAAGCATTAATAAGTTCCTCGACTCCTTTTTCTGGTGAAATTCTACCAGCATAAACTAGAAAGTCCCCAACTATCCTGTCACCCTTTTTTTCTGGAACACTAACATAATTTGGCAATATCTTAATTCTTTGGTTTTCGATTCCTAGATCAATTAAGAATTTTTTATGAAACTTTGTTAAAACTAAGATTGTAATATTTTGTTCTTTGATGATTTTAAAATACTTTTTTCCATACCTATTTACTATTAATGATTGCAGCCATGAATTTTGAAAGTATTTATTAAAAAGTCCGAGTTGATTTTTATTCAAGCCACAAGCTTGACAAGGGTGATTGTTCACTAGATGATTTTTCGTGGTGTATGATTTAGTACAATAATATCGGAAATTATGTAGCTTCAGTACTGTGGAAATATTTGATTCTTTTAGAATTCTAAATATTCCCAATGAACCTTTAAACCAAGTATTGTGGACGTAAGCTATGTCAGGCGAAAATTCTTTTAATATTTTTTTTACTTGCTTATTACTTTCTGTGTTTGAATTTAGCAAAAACCAAAATATTTGTTTTAAATAGTTCTTTATCGTATTGTCAAAAAATAAAACTTTTACTTCAAATTTTTGTTTAAGAAGTGCTATTTCTTTACTCACAGCTATATCTTCACCGCCAGTAAGCCTGTAGTTATTGTGTATTACTAATATTTTCTTCATTATTTATTTAAAATCACTATATCTAGATTAATATTAGCTCGATGCATATAGCTCTTTTTTTTACATATGAAATAGCTGCTAAAGACTGGTTAGTTTCTGGGCTTTTATCTCGTGAAATTGAACTATATAAACAAATTTTGAACAAGACTGACATAAAATTCACTTTCGTTACTTATGGTAGTGATGAAGATATTGAAATTTTGAGTGAATTTAAAAAAATTAATGTGATTCCCGTGGGCAAATATATAAAATCGAGAAATAAAACTGTGAAATTTATCCAATCTCTATTCATCCCCTTCAGAATAAAAAAAGATTTAAAAAATATTGATCTAATGAAAACTAATCAACTAATGGGCTCATGGATACCCATAATTTTAAAGTTATTATTAAAAAAGCCATTGATAATAAGAACTGGATATGACTTATTAGATTTTTCAGTAAAAGAAAAGAAGTCTATGCTAAAAATTTTGTTTAACTATTTATTGACTTTATTTTCTCTGTTATTTTCAGATAAATATTTTGTATCCTCAACAAACGATTTACTTAACTTAAATAAAAAATTTAGTTTAATTAAAAATAAAACAATTGAACTAAGACCTAACTGGGTAAATATTCCCAAAAAAATGAATAATATTATGGGTCGAAAAAAAGAACGGATACTTATGGTTGGTAGGCTAGAAGACCAGAAAAATTATCAAAAAGTAATTAAAAATCTTTCAGGATCTGAATTAGTTTTAGATATTGTTGGCGAAGGAAAATTGAAAAAAGATATCGCAAATTTTGGTCAAGAGAACAATGTAGAAATTCATTTTTTAGGAACTTTAGATCACAAAGTACTTCTTGAAAAATATGGAGAATATAAGTTCTATATTCTCTATTCAAAATTTGAAGGACATCCTAAAACACTATTAGAAGCAATGTCTCAGGGTTGTGTGCCGCTCGTTCTTAAAAGTCAAAATGTAATGGAAGTTGTAGAGCATAAAACCACTGGTGTCATCTTAGAAAGCGAGAACGAATCTTTAACTAAATGGATAAAGTATTTGAATGAAGATAATAATGAGTTTAAGAGAATATCTATGAATGCAAGGAGTCTTGTTGTTAATACATTTTCTTTGGAGAAAAGTCTGAATGTTGAACTACAGGATTATACCGATTTAATTAATAAATAGCTTTCTTTGCTCATCAACTATTTCTATTTTTAAATGATTATCAACATTTTCAAAATTTTCAGGATCATGCGTTGAATTTATAATTGTAACTTTTTTATTACTTAGGAGTTCAAAAATTAGCTTTCTGGAGGCATCATCTAAATTTGCCGTAGATTCATCCAAAATTAATATATCTGGTTCTGATAATAAAGCCCTTACAAAGGCTATTTTCTGCATCTGACCAGATGATAGGCTTTTATTATCTATATTTTTTTCTAGGTCGTAATTACTTTCTTCTTTAAAAATTTGAAATAATTTTAAATAATCTAAGATCTCTTTATCTGACCAAGTCCCATCATTTCCATAAAGTATATTTTCTTTCAAAGAACCGGTGAAGATCATTGGTGTTGCCCCAATGTAACCAAACTTTTTATTATTGGCGTAAACTTTACCTTTTTGTGAATAAAAAACTCCAGCAATTAAGCCTAGAAGCGTGCTTTTACCAGATCCATTTGGTCCAGTAATTATGGTATGAGTATTCTTGGCTATTTCTAAATTTATGTTTTCGAATATGTACTCATCACTGTTGAAATACTTAAAAGATAGGTCTTCAATTTTTATTGCATATTTTTTTGGCAAATTCTCAGGAACAAAATTATTTTTATGTACAGAAATTTTATTTTTTTCCATTTCATTAAATTTTTCCATATGAACATGGGAATTAATAATCTGATTAATAGAATTAGTGATCGCACCTAATGACTGAAAAAGCCTTAAAGTTACTCCTATAAAATCTAACGTGATTGCTTTTGCGACTGAGCCGACAGTCATTAAAGCTGAAAAAACGAACATAGTTGTAAAAGAGGGTAAGAAGGAATTAATTGCCCCATATTTATGATTTTTTAATGTTGTTGAGGAGTACTCACGAAATGTATCATGATAACTTTTTATCTCTTCTTTGTCTTTTTTAAGAAGTTTTATTAAAAACATATTTTCAATAATTCTTTGGACTTCTTGATTTGACTGCTGATTAAATTGGTAAGATTCATGCATATAACCTCTAGCTTTTTTTAGAAGTATTTTTGTTGGATAAACAAGAACTAATGCACCCAGGCCAAATGTAACAACAGTTCTTATATCTGAGATAACTAGATAAACAGAAAAAGCAATAACTTGGAGTACTGAGTTTATAAAATTAGTTAGATTTGAATAAAAGTAAGAAATGTGACCTGACAGTACATTTAAATAGAAGAAGCCATCTGCGATTGAATAATTTCTCTTATCAAATACTTCTTTTAATAGAAAAACATTAATATTTTCTCGTACTTCTAACTCAAGTGTTTTTAACATAATATTTTGCAAATATATGAAATAAAATCTGAAGAAAACAATCAATGGTAAAATTATTTTGTAGTCCAGTACAAATTCTATTATCGGAGATAAAACATTATCTAGATTATATGAACCAGTAAGAATCGCAGCAAATAACAAAATAATCATAATATCAAAAAATGCACATATTTGTGAAAATATCACAGCTTTAGCTATTATTAATTTTTTGTTATGTGTACCTGTTAACTTAGATACATATTTTACATCACTAATAATTTTTTTAAACAATTTCATTTATAATCAATCAAAGTATAATTTATTAAATTTCATTTGATTGCTGTTATTTAATTAAAAAACAAAATGCTGTAAAAATATTTTATATACTATTAAGTTATGAGTATTGAAGACTTTAGGGCAGTTACTTTTTCTAGTAAAGGCTACATAGCTATCACAGAGAATTTATTTGAATCAATTAATCAAAATAATGTAAATTTAAAAATTGAACTTTATGCTCTTGATGAAGAAACTTATAACTACTTTTACCAAAAGTATCCAAACATAGAAGTAAATAATGAAATATTTTTCAATGCCGATAGCAACCTTTTTAATTACTTTGATGATAAATTTGGTGAAATAATGTTAAAAAAGTTTCATATAATTTTTTCAGCATTAAATAAAAGTAAATACGTTCTCTACCTCGATGGAGATATTGTAGTAAAAAAAGATATTAAAAATTATCTTCAAAAATACATTGGAGAGGCAGATATTGTATTCCAGAATGACAAAAGGCCTTCCAAACCTAATCAAATAAACCTTTGTGCTGGATTTATGTACATAAGATCAAATAAGAAAACTCGTAGATTTTTTGACCCCGAAAAGATGCCTGTTAAGAAAATTGTTAATTATAAAACGCATGACCAAACTCATATAAATAAATCTAAAGGTAAGTTTAAATATAAAGTTTTACCCCTAGATATTTTCCCAAATGGTCCTCATTTTTATAATAATAATTCAAAAATAGATCCTGCAATTATTCATTTCAATTACTTAGTTGGGAATGAAAAAATTGACAAAATTAAAAGTTATGGTGAATGGTACATATCCTAAAAAGGGAGTACTTACTTTTTTTAATAGTCTGAATTGTTTTACGATAAAATTTTAAGCCATAAGAATTCTTGTACAACTGCTTTATCTAAAAAAGGATATCTTCCCTCAATTCCAAATCCACCTGTTATTGATTCTTCTTTCGCTAAGTAACTTGATTGGTCAGAAATATTTTTAGTTGAGACTAACATTCCACACATAATTACAAATTAACTCAATAAATATTATTAGAAACATACTTTCATCCATTACAATTTAACTTATGAAAGGTAGATTAAAAAATCAATTTATTTCAAATTATACAATTAGTTATTTATATGGAGGCTTAGGAAACAACTTACAACAAATTGCCCTAGGCATCATGTATTCAAATCTAAAGGGATGTAATTTCTATGTTGAAGAAAATGAATTTATAAAAAGTATTTCAAAGGTAAACAATAGGTTTTCAAGTAATCTTAAAAGATTTAAACACGGGTCTAGATTTTATTATTTTGATAATATTTCAGAAAAATTTAACCAAATCTCGGCTACTGATTATCCATTAGATATCCATGATAAAGGATTCTACTTAGATAATTTCAATGATACTTTTATAAATGATATATATCCAAATTTAAAATTCCACAAGAAAGTAGATATTGATGAAAATACTATTGTTATTCATATAAGAAGTGGAGATATTTTTAATGATGGTCACCCATACTATATACAAAATCCATTAAATTACTATCTTGAATTGATCTCTAGGTACGATAAAGCAATAGTTGTTAGTTCAAAGCCCTTTAATAATCCTGTGATAGCTTACTTGATTGATAATCCTAAAGTTGAAATACAATCTTCAAATATTGAAGAGGATTTTAATATTTTAAGTAACGCAAAAAATCTTGCTACATCAGGAGTTGGAACTTTTGCCATAGCTGCTGCAATGTGTTCAAAAAAAATTGAAAATCTTTATTATTCTGATTTATTCTTTAATCATCATCTGAATCCAACAATGTTAAAAAAGGTAAATCATATCAAATTTAAATTTGAAAACTACCTTAAAATAGGTGAAATTTGGGATGGTACAAGTCAGCACGTCTCCAAAATGTTGTCAGACAAAGTAAAAATACTTGAAGTTTAATTAATTGGATTATATTTTTTAATTGTTTTCATAATAATGAATATAATTACCTAGTTTTCAAGAATCTACCTTTACTTCGATTCATTTAAAAGACATCCAGTTAATATGTTTAATAAATTGGACTACAATATCATATAAATCCCACACCACCAGTTGTTAAAAGTCATAATTTATATTTTCTTAACTCTTTTGAATGTATGTGTAGATTCGCAATTTTAAAAGTTCCGTTTTTATTTTTTAAAAAAGGAACCCTATTCTTGAAAAATAATTTTGTATTATCAGCAAGAAACTTGTCCGCTACTTCGTGTGAGAGGTCTAGCCATCCTCCTCTTGGTAAGTACCTTCTTCTAGTGTCTGTATATCCAACTCTATAAACACTTTTTGGGGAAAACCTCCTAGGACGAAAATGAGATCCGCCCACTATTTGGCCATAGATTGCAGGATCGAAAACATAAGCATTATTTTTTAGTGGGTAAGAATTTAGAATATTAAAAAATTCAGGCATTTCGCCATAAATCATTTGTAATAATCTCATCTCGTTTATTGGTTTACTTTTCCAGTTTTTATCACAGATATTAATCATTATTAGCTCGTACAATCGATTACACAACTTGTCTAAAATTTTAAAATCATGAAAGTATGAGTAACCAAAAACTAGTGATTTTTCATTAGACCTCGTGATGTTGACTTTATCTTTAGCAAATAATTTCGCTACTTCATCAGCTTTAGCATAAATTAATACATCATTATCAAAATGTATGATGTCCTGGATGCTATACCTACTAGCTAAATCTCTAATAGCGAAAATTCTGATAAGTGAAGATTCCCAGAGTGGATTTTTTTCATAATTTGTATTTTTGTAAATATTATGACTAACAATATCTTGAGTTTGGTCTGAAATTATATCTGAATTAACAATTGAGATAACTCCCTTGTAGTTAGTTTCAATATCACTTATTAAATATACATTACTGTTGGGATCTACTTTTTTTATATTTGAAATACAATCATTAAGGTGATTTGGTAGTGTATTTGAGTTATAAAGAATATAGTTCATGTCTTTCATTTCTTAAGATTCTAAAAAATATTTTATCTTGTTAAAATTATCAACAAGAAATTTACTATCGATAGTCTCTGAATGTTCGTTCTTAAGAATATAAGTTTCAGCACCTATTTGTTGACCAAATTCCAAATCACTATTGGTATCCCCTACCATTATTGTATTTAAATCTTTAAGATTGAACTCTTCTAAAAATTCATCATACATCCCTGTCTTTGGCTTCCTGCAATTGCAGTTAGTTTTTAATTCTTTTACCTCGTTTTTAAATCCGGTCTCAGGATGATGGGGACAGTATTTTATAAAGGATAATGGCTTGCAACCTGATTCAATTAACTTATGTTGAATTTCAGAATGTACATTAACTAAGTCAGTCAATTTGAAAAAACCTTTTGCAACTCCTGGCTGATTAGTAAACATTACAACTCTATAGCCATTCTCCTGTAAAGTCTTTAAAAAATTTATGGAACCTTCAACAAATTTAACATTTTTCCAATTACTAGTATCACCTAAATTACTAATTAATGTTCCGTCTCTATCAACGAATAAAAACTTATTTTTATTCGCTATAAAATTAAAATAATCGGCTACTCCATTTTTTAGCCTCTCAGGGGTGCCTATGTCTTTAATGAAATCTATTGATATTTCAGCTGTGACTTCTAGTTTATTTAAATTTTTTCTTAAAAAGTCTTTAGTAAAGTCACTCTTCGCATACTTTGAATCTAAAAGTAGTATTTTTTTATTTATAAAGAATAGTCCAGTATTTCCTATGGGAGAATATGGATAATCTAGGTCTTCATGTCTTGATATCTTGGTAACTTTACTTGCTTGATCCAAAATAATTATGTCACTATCTTTTGGGTGATCAGTAAATCTTGAAATCAGCATTAAATCACATTTTTTTAAAGAAAATTTTTTAGCAAAATTACTAATATTTATATCTGTAAGAATATCTCCAAGAATCAAAAAAAAACTTTCTTCTAAGTGCTTATAAGAATTAATCAATGCTCCGTAAGTACCCAGGCGTTTTTCTTCAATTTCATATGTGTAATTTAAATCTGGGTAGCTAATTTTAAGTTTTTTGAGTATTTCATGACCGCCTACCCCAAGGCAAAAATGTATTTTTTGTATATTATTCGCTTTGAATAATTTAATGTAGACATCTAATAAAGTATCTTCACCAATAGGCGATAAGATTTTAGGAGTATTTCCTAAAACACTTTTCATTCTTTGGCCTTCTCCACCAGCAATGACAACTGCCTGCAACATATAGAATTATGATAGTATATTAACTATATTGAATTTACTTAAAAATTACTTAACTGTTATAAATGAAGCGATTGCAGAATCAGATTTATATGCAATTGATACCTTGTATCGTAACCTAAAAGAGAGAATTGGAACTTCAAATAGAATTTTTTTTGTCGGTAACGGAGGAAGTGCCTCAGTCGCTACACATGCAGTCACTGATTTATCAAAATTGAATTTGGATGAAAACAGGCTTGTGGCAATATCTTTAAATGATAATGTTCCTTTACTAACCGCCACTGCAAATGACTACGGTTATGAAAATATATATACAGAAATTATAAAAAATTATGAGCCAACATCGAAGGATCTTTTGATAGCTATTTCTTCTTCAGGCAATAGCAGTAATGTCCTAAACATTGTTGAATTTTGCAACAATATAAATATGGAAACTTTTGCTTTGATTGGTTTTGATGGGGGGAAGTTGAAAAAGCTTGCTAAAAACTCCATTCATATTAAAACTAAAAAAGATTACTATGGACCAGTCGAAGATTCTCACATGATTATATTTCATCTCTTTGTCCATATTATAAAAAATGATATTTCAGAATTAAAAGATGTCTAATAGAGTAGATTTTGTATTTAATGCTTTCAATGAGATAGAAACAATAGAAAACGACATTTCTGAAATATTTACTGTTGTAAAAGAACTCCAAACTGAATCAAAGATAATTATTGCTGAAGACGGAAGTACAGATGGAACTTCGGAAAAATTACTTCAACTAAAATCAAAATTTAATCTTACTCTTTCTCAAACAAAAGAAAGAAGAGGATATTCAAAAGCTTTAATAGATGGGATATCCTTATCTAAAGCAGATATTATTTTTTTTTCAGATATGGGTTCAAAATTTAACTGGAGTGATATTAAAAAAATAGTTCAATTTGGAGAAAGGGATGTATTAGTAATTGGGGTTAGGGTAAACAGAACAGACCCATTGTATCGCCAAGTTCTCACAAAAATGTATTCGGTATTTATTAAGTCCTTTTATGGTTACAGTTTTCGTGATCCCGATAGTGGATTTAGAGTATATGATAGAAATACACTCAATAAAATTATTGAGCATGGACTTATAAATAACCATTTATTAAATTCTGAAATTGGAATTAGATGTTTGGCGATGGGAAATAGACTCATTGAGGTTGATATTAATTACAAAAATAGAAATGATTCTTCAAGAGGTCTACCTGTAAAAATAATTCCAAAGGTAATTCTAAGTACCATCCAAAATGCATATAAAATAAGAAAAGACCTATAAAATTATGAAAAATATTGGCATTTTAGGCGGAGGGATATCAAGTCTGGCTTATTCATATTTTCTGGGTAAGAAAACTACAATTATTGAAAAAGAATCATCCCTTGGAGGATTGTGTAGATCTTTTGACGATAATGATGGGGTCTCATGGGATATAGGCCCACATATAACTTTTTCTAAAAATAAAGAAATTTTAGATTTCATAACTTCACTAGCCCCCATGAACAAACTTAAAAGATCTAATAGAGTTTTTCATGATGGAAGATTTGTGAAATATCCCTTTGAAAATGATTTGTTTGCTTTAAGTAATTCAGATAAAAGATACGCACTCAACTCTTTCCTTGAAAATCCTTATGAAAATTATAAACCAAAAAATATGCTCGATTTCTTTTACAGTACTTTCGGTGAAGGTATAACAAGATTATTTTTAGAACCATATAATCGTAAAATATGGAAGTATGAAACTTCATTTCTTGATCTTCAAATGGTTGAGCGAATTCCAAAGCCTCCAAAACAAGACATAATAGATAGTGCAAGTGGTAAAGAAACCGAAGGATACCTACATCAATTATTCTTTCATTACCCAGAAGTTGGTGGATTCCAAACAATAGTAGACTCCCTGGAAAAGAAAATAAATCCTAAGCCTGATATACATCTAAATGAAGAGATCGTTAGTATCTCAAAAAATAAAAATAAGCATATTGTTGAAACAACATTATCACAATATGAATTTGATAAATTAGTTTCAACTTTACCAATACACGAATTAATTAAAATGATTAAACCTTCTCCCCCAAAAGAAGTTCTAAACGCTATAGCAAAATTAAAATACAATTCAATCCACATAACTAGTCTTAAAATAAAAGGAGACGTCTTAGGAGATAACTTTGCTATTACTATTGCAGACCCAAAGATTATTTTTCATAGGGTGTCTAAACTCAATTTTCTTGGGAAAAATTACTACAAAGATGGGTTTACTAATTTAATGGTCGAGGTTACTTTTAGAAAAGATATGCCGGAAGATATACCGATTGACGAGCTAGAAGACCGGATTAAAAGTGATCTTTTTAAGTTAAAATTTTTTAGTCCGAAAGATTTAGTTGAAATTAATACACGTACATTTAAATACGCATATGTAATTTATGATCTTGATCACAGAAGAAACACAGATACTGTTCTGAATTATTTAAAATCTATAAACATAGAGCCATTAGGAAGGTTTGGCACATTTGAATATATAAATTCTGACAAAGCTATAGAACTTGCTAAAGAACTGGCAGAAAAAATGAAAACAGAATGAAAACACATCTTATTACTGGAGCTGCAGGGTTTATTGGTAGCTATTTAGCTAAATATTTACTCCAAGAAGGCGATACTGTATTAGGTGTCGATAATTTCACTTTAGGTAAAAATGAAACAGTCTATCAATTAAAACAATTTGATACATTTAAATTCATAGAATTAGATTTATCTTCTGAAAGTTCTGTTGAAGTGCTGATTAAAGAATTTCATTATGAAAAAATTGATGTTGTTTGGCATATGGCAGCTAATTCTGATATCAGGGGGTATATAAATGGACCTCAAGTTGACATAAACAATACTTTGATGACAACAGTCAATATATCTAAATTTGTAGATAAAAGAAATATAGATACAATAGTTTTTGCGTCTTCTTCAGCTGTTTTGGGGTCTAGCAATCGTCCATTGCGGGAAAATGATGGGCCAGCTTTACCACAATCTTACTACGGTGCAATGAAGCTAGCTTCAGAGGGATATATCTCAGCTACAAAATCATACTTTTTAAAGAATTACTACATTTTTAGATTTCCAAATGTGGTTGGTCCGAATATGACACATGGCGTAATATTTGATTTCATAGAAAAGCTTAAAGTAAACAATTCAAAGCTAGATGTGCTTGGAGATGGTAACCAAAGAAAACCTTACATTCATGTAGAAGACTTAACTTCAGGAATGCTGCACTATATTGAAAAAAATTTAAGTAATGAAATTTTTAATATAACGCCTAATGACAGCGGAATAAAAGTAAAGCGTATTGCAGAACTTGTTTCAGAGGAGTTAGGGGTCAGTCCTAAAATTAATTATGAAAATAAAGAATATGGATGGTTGGGTGATGTAACAAATTACTCATACGATAATTCAAAACAACTTTCTAATGGTTGGTCTCCAAAATTTTCAACAGAAGAAGCAATAAAAAAATCTATAAAAGAAAACTTAATCTAGTCTTGGTATACAATTTGTGAACCTGTGTTATCGAATCTAAAATCTTGAAAACTTTCACCTGAAAGAGTTGATATTTTTTTGGGTTCGCCAATAAGCAATAAATAACCTCCTCCTCCAGCTCCCAGTAACTTGGATCCATATATTCCACCCTGAGAAAGTAAATCTTTGTTCATTTTATCAATTTGATTATTTGTGACGCTTTTAGATAATTTTTTCTTAACTTCCCAGTTTTCGGTCAATATTTCACCCATTTTTTTGATATTAAGATCTTTGAGCGCATCTTCCATTGGTTTGACTAAAGATACTATCTCATGTACATAATCTTTATTTACTTTTTGTTTTAATCCCTTTTTTTGATCATTAAGAATATCCGAAGCATTTCTTGAAATATTTGTTTTATAAAGAACCATACAAGAATTCAAATAATTAAATCCATTATTACTTAAACTCAATTGTTTTACTCTCACTGAGTCATTTTTGTTAAATATAATTTTATTAAAACCACCGAATGCAGTTGCGTATTGATCTTGTTTACCAATAGGTTCATTTAAGATATTCAACTCAACTTTACATGCCAATTTAGCTAGATCTGATTTTGATAAATTTTGATTATGATAATTTGCTAGGCCATTGATTAAACCCACTGTATACGCACTTGATGATGCCAAACCAGTTCCTTTTGGAATGTCTGCAATGCTATTTATATCAAGTCCTTCAATACCATAAATTTCAGATATTGCTTTTACAATTGGGTGTTTAATTTCTTTTTTATTTTTAACAATCTCTGTTTTTGAGTATTTGATTTGTATTTCGCTGGCTGAATACTTGTGAATAAAGTGATACATATATTTGTTTATTGAAGTGGATATAACTTTTCCTCCAAATTCTTTATAATATTCAGGTAAATCTGAGGTTCCTCCTATAAGAGAGATTCTAAAGGGTGTTCTGACGCCAATCATCTATAAATAAAATTGTAGCATTGATTTGCAAAGAAGAATTTCCTTAAACAGTAACTTATTCAAAATTTGTAAATTAACATTAACTGGTGAATATTATAATTTTTATATTCTTAAATATTTTTCTCTATCTTCTTGGAAGAAGTTTCGTTTTATTATTAATAAAATTATCCAGATCAAACAAAAAAATAAACGATATTAAAGTTTTTGATACATCCTTAGATGTATTTTTACCGGTTATCTCTCTATTTTTTTTAGGGAACATAGTTCTTCTAAGTAATTTTATCTTTTCTTTTAATGAGATAAGAGATCTTTTTAATATTTTCTTATTTATTTTACTTGCAATCAATCTACTAGAAAAACCAAAGATAAAATTTGATCTCTATTTTGTATTTTCCTTCTTTATTATTCCTTTTTTATTTTCATTAAGTGCATACGATGTATGGTTTCATTTTGATGCTAAAGATTATCATTTAAATGCACAAAACTACATTAAAGAATCAAAAATCATCATTGGCTTATCAAATCTTTATCTTGGTTACGGATGGTCAACTATACACGAATATATATCTGTAAATTTTTGGTCAGGTGAGAACTTTATTGGTTTACATTTTTTAAATCTTGTTTACTTTGTAACAGTATTTAATTTTTTTACTTTTCACTTGTACTATAAAAGAAATATAATCTTCAAAAATACAGGTTTATTCTTTCTAATCTACGGTTTTTTAGATAATTTTGGTTTTGGTGGGGGGAATAATGGATTTATCCAAATACAATCCGTTGGGAAGCCAGATGTTGCGTTTGGGATTTTATTTTTTTTAATTAACTTAATGTTGTTAGCTAAAATCTTGGAAGATAAATTTGAATTTAATGATTTAATATTTATTTCATATTCAACCTTTTTTGCTTTTCAAAATAGAATTTCGGGTATATACCTTTCTCCACTTTTCTTCTATTTCCTTTACAGATATCTAAAAACTAATGAGACTAGTTTGTATACTTATTTAAAAAAAATTAAAGTGTTATTTTTTTTACTTACAGCTTGGGTAGTAAAAAACTTATTAATTACAAGCTGTTTGATTTTCCCAATTAGTTTTACATGTTTCAATACTTTTTCGTGGTCCTTGAATAAAACTGAATTAGAAAATTATTATTATATTTTGTCAGTTGTGCAAAATCAGAGAATCATTTTGTCTTCTAGTGAAGAATTTCTCGACTGGGCTAATCATTGGTTTAATCATGCTTACAATTCAAGAATAATATTGAATTTTATCATATCATTTTTTGTTATATTCATTGTTAATAAATTTATTTATAAATATGAATATAAGATTTTTAAAAATAATTTAAAACTCTCTTTATACTTCCTCTTTCTAATTGGAATTTGGTTCATTACAGCTCCTGTTGTTAGATATGGATTTGGTATTTTTCTACTAATAACTTCATCAATTTATCTATTTAATTATCCTAAAGAAGATAGATATAAATTTCTTTCTAGTAATTTACTAATCTTTTCTTTGCTGTTTATAACTGCATTATCTGTCCCAAGATTTTATAATTTAACAAGTTTTATTAAAGATCCTTTAAATATTACTGAATTACATATAGAAAATTATGATTTCAGAAAAGTAGATAATTCATTTACTTTTTCGCCAACAAATAACGATAATTTTTGTTGGGTCAAGCAGTATTGTATAAGGGAAAACAAGAAACACAGTCTAAATATATCAAATGGATACACTGTGATATCAGAAAATAATAACTAAATTATATAAAATAAACTTAATAAAGTTTAATTTATAACAAATATTATATTATTAAGGATGAGCACACTCGTTTCAGTAGTCATTCCAACCTTCAACAGGTATTTCTATCTAATAAATGCAGTCAATAGTGTTTTAAATCAATCATTTAAAAACATTCAAATTATAGTAATTAATGATGGCTCTACTCAAGAAGAGTACTACAAGTATTCACTACCGAAAAATGTCCAGCAGATTAATTTAAAACAAAACCAAAAAGAAATCAATGGATTCTCATCAGATGCAATAAGAAATTTTGGAATTGAAGTTGCAGAAAGCAAATATGTTGCATTTTTAGATGATGATGATATATGGCTAGAGAATAAATTAGAATCTCAAATTGATGCAATGTCAAAGGGAAGAAGCAATTTTTCTTCTACTGATGGATTTGTAGGACATGGAATTTATAACAAAAAAAAGAATTACAAATTATACAATGAAGAATATTATTATAAATTAATTTCCAGGAAATATAAAAATACAGAATTTGTCGAAAAAAAGTTATTTAGCAAAAAATTTTACTACCCGGAGAAGTTTAATTCAAGATTTATAAATATTCATAATTGTATAATTACGTCAAGTGTAGTTGTCGAAACAAATCTTATAAAACAAGTTGGGATGTTCAACAAAGCTCTACCTAATGGAAAAGGTGACTATGATTGTTGGAAAAAAATACTTAAACATTCCGAGTGCACATATGTTGCAGAACCACTAATTTATTATGATTTGTCTCACGGAGATGGTCAAAATTATAAAGATTAATTGATTGGCCAATCACAATCTAATAATTCTTAATTTTATTAATAATGACAGAAACCAAAAATAGCCCCTAATTCCTTGAATTTTGTTACGAATATTAAAATATAATATTTGAAATGCTGATAATTGATTTTGTTTTAAATAAAAAGCATCTCCCCATGGAATTGTTTGTTTCCTCCAAAAAGTTTCGACTCTTAAAAAATTAAATTTTTTTAAATATTTATCTAAATCTTTAACTAAGACACAGTCTTTATACAGTTCTTTCCTATTAACTTCTGTTTTTATATATTTTATTTCATCAAGATTGACAAAGCCTTTCAATACTTCTAATTCATAACCCTGCACATCAATATTTAAATAATCAACATTATCAATATTTAAATCACTGAATTTTTTAATTACAATTTCTTCTGTGCCTTTAAAAGTTATACGTGGATGGAGATCAAGATGTTCTTTTGGTTCTAATATTGAAGAACTCATATTGTTATTATTATCATTAGTATAAATATTCAAATGTTTATTTTCACTTCCTAAAGCAAAATTATAGAAAAATATATTGGTGTTATTACAAAACTTTTCTTTAAGTAAATTAAATGGAATTTTTTGTGGCTCGAAGCAGTGTATTGATATATTTGGAAAGCAATTTAACATATCAGGAAGTTCTTGACCTTCATTTGCACCAATATAACATATGCCTTCAGGGCTAAATTTAAACTTTTTAATTAATTTATTGTTTGAAATCATGTGGCCAGTCATAATTTTTCAACGATTGACTTTATATATTTCGACATATATAAAAAATTAAAATACTTTTCACTTACTTTATCTAAACCATCTTTTAAGCGAAAATATTCTCCTGATTCAATTAGGTTATTAAGTTTCCTAGGGAGTGATGAAATCTTTCTGCTTTTTAATAGTATTGCAAATTCACTCCAATCAAGAAATTCTATATAAGGTAGAAAAAATTTATCAGAAATATAAATAGGGACAGTGCCCATTTGTATTGATTCATATAATCTAAAACTTGTTGGGCCATAACCTCTAGGGCAGATTGAAAAATATGATTCTTTTATTAACTTTTCAAATAATTCTAAATTCTCTTTACTTATTGATGAACTCATTGAGGTAATATTTTTAATATAAAATTTTTCATTACTTGTTATACGATCTTCTAGTTTCATTCTTATTTTATGAGTAGGCCTACCAACATATGAAGCAATGTATTTCTTCTCTAAGTCAGCTTTCTTTAAATTTGAATCATACAAAAGAGGAAGTGGAATAACTTTAGAATTCTTTCCAAGTTTTGTATTGATAGTGCCTCCCATGCTAAAAATTAAAGTATTCTCTAGCTCAATTAAAGGCCCTCCTGAATATTGAACTATTGTGAAATATTTTTCTTCGGATTTTAAATTTAATTTTAAATAATTATTTAAGTCTTGAATATCTCTGCCATAGTTTTGTTTTACTAGGTAATTTGTCCACTGTATTGGTATATATTTTAATGAAGTGTTAAATTCTTGATTCTGAAAATATTCAAAAAAATAAGCCTCAAAATTTTTTTTCGTATTTAATGAAGGGTATTGTGGTATTGAAAAGTTTAAAAACTCTAAAGGTATTTGGTCATTATTCATAATTTATATATTTAAAATTTCAGCTTTAAAATAGTTAATAGAGTTTACAATTTTTTCTCCCTCCTTAACCCATGCACTATCTTCATGCAGCCTATGGTAGTGTGATAAAAATTCAGCTATACAAATTTTATTACCTGAGGATAACCAAAAATAAGCCATACCAAAAGAACATGCTGATAATGTTGTTTTTGACAACTCTAAGCCTTTTTCTAAGTTAGACAAATATGCATCTCTGTAAAAAAATTGATTTCCAGTATTTAATAACCAACCTACATCCTTTTTTAGTAAAAAATTGTTGTTTGTATCAATATAT
>CESQ01211165.1_pt1 | contig 23738 bp, 36 predicted proteins | sample 361401 | NCBI WGS metagenome assembly CESQ01 (sample SAMEA2622119, study PRJEB7988) | marine metagenome | isolation source: saline water (ENVO:00002010), including | reverse complement strand
GAAGTCCCAAGAATTGTTTTTGTTAACAAAATGGATAGAGCTGGTGCAGACTTTGAGAGGGTTGTTGCACAAATTAAAGATAGACTCCAAGCAAATATAGTTCCTATTCAATACAACATAGGTGCAGAAGAAAATTTTAAAGGTGTTGTTGATTTAATAAATATGAGAGCTATTTATTGGAACGAAGAAGATCAAGGCTTAACTTTTGATTCTAAAGAAATCCCAGATGAGCTTTTAGAAAAATGTAATGCTTTAAGAGAAGAAATGTTAGAAGCAGCAGCAGAAGCCAATGAAGAGCTTATGGATGCATATCTAGAATCTGGAGATCTTTCTGTTGAACAAATAAAAGAAGGTTTAAGGATAAGATCACTATCTAACGAAGTGATATTAGGTTTATGCGGATCTGCATTTAAAAATAAAGGTGTGCAAGCAATGCTCGATGCAATTGTTGATTTCTTACCTGCACCAGATGAGGTTAAGGCTATCGAAGGAGTTATTCCTAATAATTCTGAAGAAGATGAAGAAAGCGATTCTAGGAAATCTTCAGATGATGAACCTTTTTCAGCACTTGCTTTTAAGATTGCGACAGATCCATTTGTAGGAACGTTAACATTTATAAGAGTTTATTCTGGGGTTCTATCTGTTGGCGATGGTGTTATGAATACAACAAAATCAAAAAAAGAAAGAGTTGGAAGAATGGTTCAAATGCATTCAAATAACAGAGAAGAAATTAAAGAAGTGAGAGCTGGTGATATCGCAGCGTGTATTGGTTTAAAAGATATAACAACCGGGGATACCCTTTCTGATGCATCAAAGCCAATTGTTCTTGAAAGAATGGATTTCCCAGAGCCAGTTATATCTGTAGCCGTTGAACCTAAGTCAAAGCCAGATCAAGAAAAGATGTCTATGGCATTAGGTAAGTTAGCACAAGAAGATCCTTCTTTTAGAGTTACTAGTGATGAAGAGTCTGGTCAAACAATTATTTCTGGAATGGGTGAACTTCATTTAGATGTTCTTGTTGATAGAATGAGAAGAGAGTTTTCTGTAGAAGCAAATATTGGCAAGCCACAAGTTGCTTATAGAGAAACAATCAAAGAAACAGTTGACGTTGAAGGAAAATTTGTAAGACAAAGTGGTGGTAAAGGCCAGTATGGTCATGTTTGGTTAAAACTAGAACCACTAGGACTTGATGATGAATATGAATTTGTAGATAAAATTGTTGGTGGAGTTATCCCTAAGGAATATATACCAGCTGTTAATAAAGGCATACAAGAACAAATGCAAAATGGTGTTATTGCAGGATATCCGCTGCTTGCTTTAAGAGCAACTCTTTATGATGGATCTTTTCATGATGTTGATTCTAACGAAATGGCATTTAAAATTGCAGGATCAATGGCTTTAAAAGATGGAGCAAATAAAGCAAAACCAGCCTTATTGGAACCAATTATGAAGGTAGTGGTAGTAACTCCAGAAGATCATATGGGTGATGTAGTTGGAGATCTTAATAGAAGAAGAGGGATAATTTTAGGAATGGATGATATTACTTCGGGTAAAGAAGTGTCCTCTGAAGTGCCTCTTGCAGAAATGTTTGGTTATGCAACAGATTTAAGATCTCAAACACAAGGGAGAGCAACTTTTACTATGGAATTCACTAAATATGGTGAAGTTCCAAGTAATATCGCTGAAGGGCTGAAATCGTCCTAAAACATAATAGATAAAACTGTTCAATTTTGTTGACAGTACTGCTCTTAGGGGCTTAGAATACGCCACATTTTGCGATTTACGCACCGTGGTAATTGAAAAAATAAATAGGTAAAAATAGGAACAATGGAGAATCAATCAATCAGAATTAGGCTTAAGGCTTTCGATTATAGATTGATAGATGCATCTGCAAAATTAATTGTAGAAACTGTGAAGAAAACTGGCGCATTAGTAAAAGGCCCAATTCCAATGCCTATAAAAAAAGAGAGAACAACAATATTGACTTCTCCGCATAAAGATAAAGATGCTAGAGATCAATACGAAATAGTTACATATAAAAGGCTTATGGATATAGTAGAGCCTACTGATAAGACAGTTGATGCATTAATGAAACTAGACTTATCAGCTGGTGTTGATGTCCAAATAAGTTTAGGTTAATAATTTTTAACGCTTTAGCGGCCATAGAGGGTTAATAGCCCCGTAAAAAGGAGAGAAAATTGAGCACTGGCTTAATAGGAAAAAAATCTGGAATGTCACGTCTTTTTCAAGAAGACGGAACTTCTGTACCGGTAACTGTTGTCTCAGTTGCAGGTAATTTTGTTGCAGATATTAAAACCGAACAAAGAGATGGATATGACGCTCTAGTAGTTTCAAAAACAAAAAAATCAAATAATCTAACTAAATCAACGAAAGAATTCTTTAAGAAAGTTAATCTTGAACCAGGTAGCCTAGCTGAGTTCAGAACTGATGCTGAAAATATTGCAGAGTTTCAAATTGGAAAGCATTTAACTGCTGATGTCTTTGAGGCTGGACAACATGTTGACATTACAGGCACTTCAAAAGGTAAAGGATATGCTGGAGTCATTAAGCGTCATAATTTTGCAATGCAGGATGCAACCCATGGTAACTCATTATCTCACAGAGCTCATGGTTCAATTGGCCAATGTCAAACTCCTGGAAGAGTTTGGAAAGGAAAAAAAATGTCAGGGCATATGGGTAATGCAACAACCACTGTTCAAAATTTAAAGATAGTTGACTTGGATATAGAAAATAGTGTCCTTTATATAAAAGGAGCAGTTCCTGGCTTTAATGGATCTGAACTAAAAATCAAACCATCAGTAAAGAAAAAATGAAAATAGATTTATTAACATCATCAGCAAAAAAATCAGGCATAACAATTTCTGAAGCAACTTTTGGTAAAGACTTTAATGAATCATTAGTTCATCAGGCTGTTGTAAGCTATATGGCTGGATCTAGACAAGGATCTGCAAAACAAAAAACACGTTCTGAAGTAAGAGGTGGAGGCAAAAAGCCATACAGACAAAAAGGAACTGGAAGAGCACGTGCTGGAACAATCAGAAGTCCATTATGGAGAGGTGGTGGTGTAACTTTTGCAGCAACTCCAAGAGACTATAGCAAGAAAATAAACAAGAAAATGTACCGAGCAGCCTTAAGATCAATTTTTTCAGAGTTATTAAGGCAAGGAAAATTAGTTGCTATAGAAACACCAGTCTTAGACAAACCAAAAACTAAAGAGATTGCAAAGTTCCTTAAAGACTTTTCTTTAAGTAAAGTATTGTTCATTACAGATAACTTTGATTCAAATTTTTATTTATCAGCTAGGAATATACCAAATGTTGATGTTATAACTGTTAAAGAAATAAACCCAGTAATTTTATTAAAATCTGACAAAGTTGCCGTCACTGCTGCAGCTTTTAAATTAATAGAGGAGTGGATCTAATGTTAAATGAGAAACTTTTTACATTAATTAAAGCTCCAATAATAACTGAGAAATCAGCACGACTTAATGAAAAATTTAAGCAAGTTATATTTAAGGTTGATCTTAATGCAAATAAAAGAGAGATTAAACAAGCTGTTGAAGAGCTTTTTAAGGTTGAAGTTATAGCTGTAACCACATCTGTTGTTAAAGGAAAGACAAAAAGAAATAGAACAGGTACATACAAAAGATCTAATTACAAAAAAGCTTTTGTAACCTTAAGCCAAGATTCAGATATTCAATTTGAGGGAATGAATTAAAATGACTATTGTAAAGGCCAAACCGACTAGTCCTGCTCGAAGGCATGTTATTTCAGTTAAATCTGATTTACACAAAGGCAAACCTTTTAAAGGTCTTCTTCAGCCTAAATCTAAGAATGGCGGAAGAAATAATAATGGTCGAATTACTGTTCGTCATCAAGGGGGCGGACATAAGCAGCATTATAGAGTTATTGATTTTAAAAGAGATAAGTTAGATATAGCAGCTGTTGTTGAAACCATTGAGTATGATCCTAACAGGACCGCCCATATTGCCTTGCTGAAATATAAAGATGGAGAAAGAAGATATATTATTGCTCCAGCAAAATTAAGAGTTGGAGATGAAATTATATCTTCTGACTCTGCAGAGATTAAAACTGGTAATTCTATGATGCTTAAAGATATTCCTTTGGGAACAAATGTGCATTGTATTGAATTAAAACCCCTGAAAGGAGCCCAGCTTGCCAGAAGTGCCGGAACTTCAGCTAGATTAATTGCAAAAGAAGGCATATACGTAACTCTAAGACTTCAATCGGGTGAAACAAGAAAAGTTCTAGCAGATTGCAGAGCTACATTAGGTACAGTATGCAATAGCGAACACAATCTAAGATCATTAGGAAAAGCTGGTGCTAAAAGATGGAGAGGCGTTAGACCAACTGTTAGAGGTGTCGCTATGAACCCTGTAGATCACCCTCACGGAGGTGGTGAAGGAAGAACCTCTGGCGGAAGACACCCCTCAACTCCATGGGGAGTACCCACGAAAGGTTATAAAACAAGAAAAAATAAGAGAACAAATGATTTAATTATCAGAAGAAAAGGAACTAGGAAGTAATTATGCCAAGATCATTAAAAAAAGGCCCATTCGTTGATCTTTCTTTAGAGAAGAAAGTTGATGCGGCCAATGCATCTAACGATAAAAGACCAATTAAAACATGGTCAAGAAGATCTATGGTTGTTCCCTCAATGGTAGGTTTAACAATTGCTGTTCACAATGGCAGACAACATGTTCCTGTATATATTAATGAAGATATGGTTGGACACAAACTAGGTGAATTCGCCATTACGAGAACATTTAAGATGCATTCAGGCGATAGGAAGACAAAATAATGGAAACTAGAGCGTATTTAAAAGGAACAAGATTATCGCCTCAAAAGGCAGGACTTGTAGCTAATGCTGTAAGAGGTAAATCAGTTCAGGATGCTTTAGATTTTCTAGTGTTTAATAAACAAAAAGGCTCTGCTGTTATTAAAAAATTACTAGAGTCAGCTATTGCAAATGCTGAGAATAATGAAAAAGCAGACATAGATTTATTAGTTATTAAATCAATAATTGTTAACCAAGGAATGAGATTAAAGCGCATGAAGCCAAGAGCAAGAGGAAGAGCTGATAGGATTATTAAGCCAACTTGCCATATTGAAATCATACTTGCTGATCAGGAGAAATAATGGGACAAAAAGTTCATCCAAATGGTTTTAGATTAGGGGTTGTCAAAAAGCATAATGCAAATTGGTATGCAAAAGGCAAGTCATTCCCTGAAAACTTAGTACAGGACTTAAAAGTAAGAGAATTTTTAAAGAAGAGATTAAAATTTTCATCTGTAAGCAAGATTGAACTAGAGAGATCTGCTGATAATTTTGTTGTATTTATTTACACATCTAGACCAGGAATCATTATTGGAAAAAGAGGCGAGGAAATAGAAAATCTAAAAAAAGCTATAGAAAAAATAGTTAGGAAATCGACTCAAATTAATATTAAAGAGGTAAAGAAACCTGATTTAGATGCAACGATTTTAGCTGAAGGTGTAGCTCAGCAGCTAGAAAGAAGAGTAATGTTCAGAAGAGCCATGAAAAGAACAGTTCAAAGTGCTCTAAGACAAAGCGCTAAAGGTGTAAGAATAGAAGTGTCAGGTCGATTAAATGGTGCTGAAATAGCTAGAACTGAATGGTATAGAGAGGGACGAGTACCGCTACATACTTTAAGAGCAGATATTGATTATGGAACAGCAGAAGCCTTAACTACCTATGGAATTATTGGAGTTAAAGTTTGGGTATTTAAAGGTGAAGTAATGGATGATCCTTTTAAACAAGATGATAAATAACTATTAAAAATTATGTTACAGCCAAAACAAACAAAATTTAGGAAAATGCATAAAGGCCGAAATAGAGGCCTTGCTCAAAATGGTAATTCTGTAGCTTTCGGAAGATTTGGGCTTGTTGCAGCTGATAGAGGAAGAATAACCGCAAGGCAAATTGAAGCTGCTAGACGAGCAATGACAAGGCATATAAAAAGAGGAGGTAATATCTGGATAAGATTATTCCCTGATAAGCCTATAACAAAAAAACCTCTTGAAGTAAGAATGGGGAAAGGAAAAGGAAATGTAGAGTACTGGGTTGCATTAGTGCAACCAGGAAAAGTTATGTTTGAAATGGCTGGAGTAACGGAAGAACTTGCTAGAGAGGCTTTTAAATTAGCTGCTGCAAAATTACCAGTTAAAACTCGTTTCATACAAAAGGATTAACAATGAGTAAAGAGTTAATAGATTTAAGAAAAAAAGATTTAGATCAATTAGATCAAGAGCTTGCAGCAGTTCGAGCTGAGCAATTTACTATGCGCATTAAGCATAAAACAGGACAACTGAACGAGACGAATCTTCTAAAAATTAATAGAAGAAAAGTTGCAAGAATTAAGACTCTAATTACTGAAATGAAAAATAAGGAAAGCAAATAATGGAATCTTCAAATCCAAGACTTCTTACAGGAGTTGTTGTCTCTGATAAGGCAGATAAGACAATTACTGTTAAGGTCGAAAGAAAAGTTCGCCATCCTCTTTATGGAAAGATTATGAAACGTACAACTAAGGTTCATGCTCATGATGCTTTAAATGAAGCTGCTATCGGAGACATGGTTACTGTTAAAGAATGCAGACCTATTTCAAAAAGCAAAACATGGGTGCTCGTTTCTGATCAAGATATTAAGAATGAGAATAAAGTATCAGTCGATAAAGATTCATCAGAGGAGTCAGCATAATGATACAAATGCAAACAATTCTTAAGATTGCAGACAATAGCGGAGCTAGAAGTGTAATGTGCATTAAAGTTCTTGGTGGATCAAAAAGACGTTATGCAAATATTGGAGACATTATTAAGGTTGCTGTTCGTGAAGCTATTCCTACCGGTAAAGTTAAAAAAGGACAAGTTGTTGATGCTTTAATAGTTAGAACAAAGAAGGGTGTAAGACGAAGAGATGGTTCATTAATAAAATTTGATGAGAATGCTGCAGTTTTACTTAATAATCAAAAAGCTCCTATAGGAACAAGGGTCTTTGGTCCTGTGACAAGAGAGTTAAGGGATGGAAGTTTTATGAAAATATTATCCTTAGCACCTGAAGTTTTATAATGAATAAATTTAATAGTACAAATACAAAACTTAAAGCTGGTGATGAAGTAGTAGTAATCGCTGGTAAGGATATTGGTAAAAAAGGCAATATTAGAAAAATAATGAAAAGCAATAATAGAGTAATTGTTTCAGGGATAAATATGGTTAAGAAACACACTAAACCAAACCCTCAAATGGGAATTGCTGGTGGAATTGTTGAACAGGAAGCTGCAATTGATTTATCTAATGTATCCATTTGGAATCCAAAAAAGAAGGGTGCAGACAAGATTAAGTATTCAACAGACAAAAATGGAAAAAAAATTAGATTATATAAATCTAACGACGTGGAAATAAGTTAAATGGCTAATTTAAAACAAAAATTCAATACAGAAATGGTCCCTGTTTTACAAGAAAAACTTGGCATGTCTAATGTTATGGCTGTACCAAGATTGAAAAAAGTTGTAATAAATATGGGTGTTGGTCAGGCATTAACTGATAAGAAGCATTTAACTTCCGCAGTAGCTGACTTGGAAGCTATTTCAGGTCAAAAAGTAGTCACTACGAAAGCAAGAAAATCTGTAGCCAGTTTTAAAATTAGAGAAGGGTACCCAATTGGTTGCAAAGTAACTCTGAGAGGTGAAAGAATGTATGACTTTGTTGAAAGATTGATAAATATTGCTATCCCAAGAGAAAGAGACTTTAGAGGCTTAAATCCAAAATCGTTTGATGGCCAGGGAAATTACAGTTTTGGAATAAAAGAACAAATTATTTTCCCAGAAATTAATTATGACAATATAGATAATATTCGAGGTATGGATATATGCATCAATACTTCAGCAAATACAAAAGATGAAGCTAAAGCTTTACTAGAAGTATTAGAATTCCCATTTAAGAAGTAGGTAGATATATGGCTAAGAAATCAATGATTGCAAGAGAAGAAAAAAGAAAAAAAACTGTAGCTAAATATGCTGCCAAGAAAGCTGAATTAAAAGCTATTTTTAAGAATATGAATGCTAGTGATGAAGAGAGATCAGAAGCATATAGAAAGCTTCAGAAATTACCTAGAAATGCTAGCGCTTCGAGGGTTGTAAGAAGATGTTCAATAACTGGAAGACCACATGCTGTCTATAGAAAATTTGGCCTTAGCCGAATTAAGCTAAGAGAAGCAGCTATGAGAGGTGATATTCCAGGTTTAGTTAAATCAAGTTGGTAATAATATGAGTTTTCAAGATCCTATATCAGATTGTTTAACCAGAATTCGTAATGGCTTAATGCGAGGAAAGGTAGAAGTTTCTGCGCCATATTCAAAGATGAAACATGAGCTTGTAAATGTTCTTGTTAATGAAGGCTATATAAAAGGTTGTGAAAAAGTAGAAGAAGATAATAATAAAGCTTCAATTAATATTGTTCTAAAGTATTTCAATTCACAGCCAGCAATTAAAGATTTAAAAAGAATCAGCAAACCCAGTCTTAGAAGGTATTCAGGTCCAGAGGACTTGAAACCAGTCAAAAACGGGTTAGGTATGTATATTATTTCAACCAATCAAGGCTTAATGACTGATAAAGAAGCTAAGGCAAAGAATATCGGAGGAGAGGTCCTCTGCGAGGTATTTTAATCATGTCTAGAGTTGCAAAAAATCCAATAACTATTCCAGATTCTGTAAAAGTAAGTATTGAAAACTCAATTATTGAAGTTTCAGGCTCTAAAGGAAATCTAAATTTCAAGATACCAGATTCAGTTTCATTAAATTACGAGGAAAATATAATCACTGTTCAATATCAAGAATCTCAACAGTCTGTTGCTTTAGCTGGAACGACAAGAGCTTTAGTTAATAATATGGTGATTGGAGTTTCAGAGGGTTTTCAAAAGAAGCTTCAGTTAGTTGGAGTTGGTTACAGAGCAAAAGCCTCAGGCAAACTTCTTGAACTTAGTCTTGGTTTTTCTCATCCAGTAAAATATCAGCTTCCTGAGGATGTTAGTGTTGAGACTCCTTCTCAAACTGAAGTAGTTTTAAGTAGTCATAATAAGCAAGCTTTAGGTCAAGCCGCTGCAGAAATTAGAGCATTTAGGCCACCTGAACCATATAAAGGCAAAGGCGTGAAGTATGCGGATGAAGTGATTAAGAGAAAAGAAGCTAAAAAGGCTGCTGGAGCATAAGAATGAGTGAAAAAAATATATCTAGATTAAGAAGAGCTAAAAGAACACGTATGAAGATTCGTGAACAAGCTACACCCAGATTAAGTGTATACAGATCATCAAAGAATTTTTATGCACAACTTTTTGATAATCTTGGATCAAACATTATTACATCAGCCTCTACTGTAGAGAAAGATGCTAAATCTAAGAATAATAATATGGATAGTGCTAAAGATTTAGGCAAAAAGATTGCGGAAAGAGCTTTAGAAAATGGTATTAAGAAAGTGGTTTTTGATAGATCGGGTTATAAATATCATGGTCGCATTAAAGCTTTTGCAGATTCTGCCAGAGAAGCTGGCTTGGAGTTTTAATTAAATATGAAACAAGAAAATTTAAATACTGCAGGACAACAACAAGACGCTCTTGAAGAGAAGCTTGTTCAAGTTAACAGAGTTGCCAAGGTTGTCAAAGGTGGAAGAATCTTTGGATTTACTGCTTTAACTGTTGTTGGTGATGGTAAGGGCAGAGTTGGATTTGGAAGGGGTAAAGCCAAAGAAGTTCCTATTGCAATTCAAAAAGCTATGGAGAATGCTAGGCGCAGCATGATAGATGTTGAATTAAATAATACAACTTTATGGTATCCAATTAAGGCTAAACATAATTCAGCAAATGTCTATATGCAACCTGCTTCAGAAGGTACAGGCATTATTGCTGGAGGAGCAATGAGAGCAGTTTTAGAGCTTGCTGGAGTTCAAAACGTTTTAGCAAAATGCTATGGATCAACAAATCCAGTTAATGTTGTTAGAGCAACAATTAATGCTTTAAGTTCAATGGAGTCACCTAAAACAGTTGCATCAAGACGCGGTAAATCATCAGAAGAAGAATTATGAGCAAAGAAAAGACAATAAAAATTAAATTAATCAAAAGCGGTATTGGCAGAATGAAATCGCATAAGCTTTGTATAAAAGGACTAGGTTTTAAAAAATTAAATCAAACTGTAATGATAATAGATACACCTAGCAATAGAGGAATGATGAATAAGATTTCTGACATGCTTGAAGTAATGGATAGTTAATAATGACTGAAGAAAATACAAATAAATTAGCCCTTAATACCTTATCTAATTCAGGCACTAGCCAAAATAGAAAGAGAGTTGGAAGAGGTATTGGTTCAGGAACTGGCAAAACAGCAGGAAGGGGACATAAAGGTCAAAAATCGAGATCTGGCGGCAATGTTAGGCCTGGCTTTGAAGGCGGACAAATGCCATTACAACAGCGGGTCCCTAAATTTGGATTCTCCTCTAGAAAGAATAATTTATTAAAAGAGGTAAATATTAAGTTACTTGAAGGCATGAAAGAAGTGTCTATAAACTCACTCAAAGAAAATAAAATAATAAGTAAAAAAATTAGTAAGGTAAAAATATTTGGTAATACTGAAATATCATCAAAAATTAATGTAGTTGGTATCAAAGTTACAAAGGGAGCTAAATTATCAATTGAAAAAGCTGGAGGGTCCGTAGCGGAATAACAAATGGCTGATCAAGGAAAGGGTATGAGCGATTTATGGAAAAGACTACGATTTGTTTTTGTAGCTATTCTTGTCTATCGATTGGGTACACATATACCAATTCCAGGTATTGATCCAGACAGGTTATCTTCTTTATTTGAGCAGAATCAAGGCACTCTTTTAGATATGTTTAATTTATTTTCTGGCGGTGCATTAGAAAGAATGAGTATATTTGCGCTTAATGTTGTGCCTTATATATCTTCAGCAATTATTATGCAGTTATTCTCCAACTCAATTCCATATCTACAGGAACTAAAAAAAGATGGCCAGGCTGGAAGAAACCAGATTACTCAATATACTAGATATGGCACAGTAGTTCTTGCATTTATACAAGCATCCGCTTTAGCTGTCACTTTAAGCAGCAGTGGACTTGCTTATGCTCCTGGGGCTGCTTTTTTTGCTTCGGCAGTATTCTCAGTAGTTGCAGGTACTGTATTCCTTATGTGGCTTGGGGAGCAGATTTCTGAAAGAGGTATTGGTAATGGCATATCTCTTATCATTGCTACTAGCATATTAACAGGCATACCAGGCGCTATCGGTCAGGCATTAGAACAATCTAGACAAGGCGATTTAAATATATTACTACTTCTTGCTATTGCTGTTCTTGCTATGGTTGTCATAGCGGTTGTTGTCTTTATTGAAAGAGGACAAAGACGAATAACAGTGAATTATGCTCAAAGACAACAAGGTAGAAAACTAATGCAAGCTCAGTCTAGCCATCTGCCTTTTAAAGTAAATATGGCTGGAGTTATTCCGGCAATTTTTGCAAGCACTTTTTTACTTTTTCCTGCCTCATTAGCATCATGGTTTGGACAAAGCGAAGGCACCAGCTTTTTACAGACAGCTTCACTAGCGTTAACACCTGGACAGCCTTTATATATTTTAGTTTTTTCAGCATTGATAATTTCATTTTGTTTTATTTGGCTGGCGTTGACATTTAATACTAGAGAAGTTTCTGATAATTTAAAAAGGTCAGGGGCATACATAGCAGGAATAAGACCAGGAGAACAAACTGCACAATACATAGATAGCGTACTTGCAAGACTGACCGTATTTGGCGCAATATATTTAACACTAATATGTTTATTACCATTGGCATTAATTAATTTTGCAGGAGTATCATTTTATTTTGGTGGAACTTCGGTATTGATTATTGTTGTTGTATTAATGGACTTTATTGCACAAGTTCAATCTCACATGATGTCTAGTCAATATTCATCTTTAATGAAGAAAGCAAATTTAAAAAACTATAGAAGGTAATATGAAAGTAAGAGCATCAGTCAAAAAAATATGCAGAAATTGTAAAATTGTAAGACGTAATGGAGTTCTTTATGTTATTTGCAGTTCTGACCCTAAACATAAACAGAGGCAAGGATAAATTATGGCAAGAATCGCGGGTGTAAATATCCCAGAAAATAAACATGTTGAGATATCACTGACCCATGTGTTTGGTATTGGTAGAAAAACAGCACAAGACATCTGTAATGATCTTAAAATAGATTTTACAAGAAAGGTTTCAGATCTAAGTGAGGATGAGGTAGAAAAAATAAGAACAGCAATTGGTACTCTTGTAGTAGAGGGGGACCTTAGAAGAAATGTAAGTACCAATATTAAAAGATTAATGGATTTAGGAAGTTATAGAGGCATAAGGCATAGAAGAAAACTTCCTACTAGAGGACAAAGAACTAAAACGAATGCTAGAACACGTAAAGGTGTAAAAAAACCAATGAGAGGTTAATTAAATGGCAGTAAAAGGCAAAAAATCAAAAAAAGTAGTCAATGAAGGTGTAGCACATATACATTCTTCATTTAATAACACAATAGTAACTATTACAGATAAACAAGGAAATACAATTTGTTGGGCAACTTCAGGAGGATCTGGATTCAAAGGCTCAAGAAAAAGTACTCCTTTTGCAGCACAGATAGCAGCTGAAAAGGCTGGAACTGCAGCAAAAGAATTTGGCATGATCAATTTAGATGTAAAAGTTAAAGGTCCGGGAGGCGGAAGAGAATCTGCAATTCGATCACTTAATGCCTGTGGTTTAAAGATTAAAAGTATTACTGATGTTACCCCGCTTCCACATAATGGTTGCAGACCATCGAAAAAGAGAAGAGTTTAAGGAGATTTAAATGGCAAGATATAGAGGACCATCATTAAGGCTATCTAGAAGAGAAGGCACAGATCTTTTCCTAAAAAGTGGAGTAAGGGCTATAGAGTCAAAATGCAATATGGAGTCACCTCCTGGTGCTGCTCAAGGTGCACGAAGAGGGAGACTTTCTGACTACGGACTTCAATTAAGAGAAAAGCAAAAAGTTAGAAGAATGTATGGCGTTTTAGAAAAACAATTTAGGAACTATTACAAAAAAGCAGCTTCTTTAAAAGGAAATACTGGCGAAAATCTTTTATCTTTGTTAGAGCAAAGATTAGACAATGTAGTTTATAGACTTGGTTTTGGATGTACTCGAGCTGAATCAAGGCAAATGGTTTCACATAAAGCATTTAGCGTAAATGGTAAAACAGTAAATATACCATCCTACCAAGTTCAGGCTGGTGATGAGATTGAAGTTAGAGAATCAAAAAAAGGCCATTTAAGAATTCAAGCTGCTTTAAAACTAGCAGCCTCGAGAGAAGAGTGTGATTGGGTAGAGGTAGATGATAAGAATTTAAAAGGTGTATTTAGAAATGTTCCAGATAGAACTGAGCTAAGTACAGAAATTAATGAAAACTTAATTGTTGAGCTTTACTCTAAGTAATAAAATTTATAAGGAAGGGAAAATTATGCAAACATCAGTAATAGACTTATTAGTCCCAACAGATATCCAAGTAGACGATGCTGGATTAAATGTTTCAAAAGTAACACTAGAGCCTCTAGAGAGAGGATTTGGACATACGCTAGGTAATGCCTTAAGAAGGATCTTATTATCTTCAATGCCTGGTGCAGCTGTTACAGATGCAACTATTGAAGGAGTTGCTCATGAATATTCAACCATTGAAGGGGTTAGGGAAGATGTTATAGATATTCTTCTAAATCTAAAAGATTTACCTGTTAAGGTCATCGAGGGTACTTCAGCAACTTTAGTATTAGATATAGCAGGACCATGTGAGGTTTCAGCAGCATCTTTTGAAGTTCCTGGTAATGTTGAGCTGGTTGACCCTGAGCATCACATTGCAACTATTGTTGATAAAGTACCTCTTAAAATGTCAGTGACTGTTCAAACTGGAAGAGGTTACGAGCCTGCTGACTCAAGAGATGATGAAGATTCATCTATTGGAGCTTTAAAAGTAGATGCTTCATTTAGTCCAGTTAGAAGAGTTGCTTATTCAATAGATAATGCAAGATTTGAGAAACGTACAGATCTCGATAAGCTCATAATTGAATTAGAAACTGATGGAACTATCGATCCTAAAATGGCTATAGAACATTGTGCAACAATCCTACAGCAACAATTAGCAGCCTTCGTAGATTTAGATGCAATTGCTGAACAGGAAGCTAAGAAAGATCAGAATGATTTTGATCCTCTCTTACTTAGATCTATTGAAGAATTAGAATTGACTGTTAGATCTACTAATTGTTTAAAAGCTGAAAGCATTTTCTTAATTGGAGATTTAATACATAGATCGGAATTTGATTTATTAAAGACACCAAATCTTGGAAAGAAATCATTAAATGAAATCAAAGATGTTTTAGCATCAAAAGGCTTATCACTAGGAATGGTGGTTGAGAATTGGCCTCCATTAGGTTAAAAATATGCGACACAGAAAAGCTGGCAGAAAATTAAATAGAAATTCATCTCATAGAAAGGCATTGCTTAAAAATTTATCTATTGCTTTGATTGAAAGGGAGATTATTCGAACAACTTTAGCTAAGGCAAAAGAGTTAAGAATGACAATAGAGCCATTAATAACTATGGCTAAAGTTGATAACGTTGCTAATAGAAGGCTAGCATTTAATAGATTAAGATCTGATGAAGCAGTTGGTAAGCTCTTTTCATCTGTTGCTATTAATGCAAAAGATAGGAGTGGCGGATATACCCGGATAATAAAAGCTGGTTTTAGACCAGGTGATAAGGCTGATATGGCATATATTGAATTAGTCGATAGGCCAGAGGAAAATGATGTTATTGAAGAGCCAGAACTTAAAGAAGATAACGTTGCTTAACTTTTAAGCATATCCTTTAAATAAATTCCTGTATAAGAATTTTCTACTTTAGCAATATCTTCTGGAGTTCCTTCAGCAATAATTTTTCCTCCTTCACTACCGCCTTCAGGGCCGAGATCTATCACCCAATCTGCTGTCTTTATAACATCTAAATTATGTTCTATAACCGCAATGGTATTTCCTTGGGACTTAAGTCTTTCTAAAACCTTTAGAAGCAGTTCTATATCTGCAAAATGAAGACCTGTAGTAGGCTCATCTAAAATAAATAAAGTTTTACCAGTACTTCTTTTTGACAATTCTTTCGCTAATTTTATGCGCTGAGCTTCTCCTCCTGACAGGGTAATAGCAGACTGCCCTAGAGTTATGTAACCAAGCCCAACATCATTAAGAGTCGATAGTTTATTTTTTATTTTTGGGATAGCATCAAAAAAATCTAAACCTTCTTCTACAGTCATATTTAAGACTTGACTAATATTTTTGTTTTTATACTTAATATCTAAAGTTTGCTCATTATATCTTTGCCCATTACATACATCACATAAAACATAAACATCTGCTAAAAAATGCATTTCTACTTTAGTTACGCCATCACCCTGACAAGCTTCACATCTTCCGCCTTTTACATTAAAGCTAAATCGACCGGGCTTATAACCTCTTGATTTAGCCTCAACTGTTTCAGCAAATAGGTCTCTTATGTAAGAAAAAAGCCCAGTATATGTTGCAGGATTAGAGCGGGGAGTTCTTCCTATTGGAGACTGATCAATATTAATTACTTTATCTAAATGATCTAAACCATCAATCTTTTCACAATTAATTTCTTTAGCAAGTTTGGCTTTATTTAAAACGAAAGAGCTAATAGGAAGCAAAGTTTGATTAATTAGCGATGATTTACCTGATCCAGAGACACCAGTTATACAAGTAAATAAGCCTACCGGAATATTAGCAGTAACATCTTGAAGGTTATTTTCAGATGCTTTTACTATTGAAATAAAATCAGTTCCTGGTTTTAAGCGTTTTTTTGGTATAGCTATTTCTTTTTGTCCTGAAAGATATTGTGCAGTTATAGATTTTTCATTATTAAGAATATCTTTTAATGTTCCTGAGGCACAGATTTCACCCCCATGTTTTCCTGCACCTGGCCCAATATCAATTATATGATCAGCACTTCTTATTGCTTCTTCATCATGTTCTACAACAATAACAGTGTTACCTAGGCTTTTAAGATGATTTAATGTTTTTATAAGTTTTGCATTATCTCTTTGATGTAATCCAATTGAAGGTTCATCGAGAACATAAGTAACTCCTACAAGACCAGAACCTATCTGACTTGCTAATCTTATTCTTTGAGCTTCACCGCCTGATAGCGTTTCTGCACTTCTTTCAAGCGTTAAATAATTTAATCCAACGTCAGCCAAGAAAGATAAGCGGTCAATAATCTCTTTTAAAATTTTCTCAGCAATTTTTAACTTAGCACCAGTTAACTTCATATCCTTCATAAAGCCTAAGGAATCTGAAATTCTTAAAGAAGTAATCTCATATATAGGAGTCTTGTTTATGAAGACATTTCTAGATTCCTTATTCAGTCTTGATCCATGACATTCATTACAGGCGCTTGAAGACATAAGCTTTGCAAGTCTATCTCTTATGTAATCTGAGTCTGTCTCTTTAAATCTTCTTTCTGTATTTGGAATAATGCCTTCAAATCTATGTTTTCTGACTATTTTGCTGCCACTTCTAAATCTATGGGAGAAATCAATTCGCTCATCAGAGCCCCATAAAAGAATATGTTTTAACTCATCTGAATAATCTTTCCAAGGTGTATCTAGACTAAATTTATAATGTTTACTCAAACATTTAAGCTGATGATAATAAAATCTATTTCTTCTATTCCATTTTTTTATTGCTCCATTGCTTATCGAAACCTCTTCGTTTGGAATTAATCTTTTTTCATTAAAATATTGTATTACGCCCAATCCATCACATTTTTGGCATGCCCCAAAAGGATTATTGAAGGAAAACATTCTTGGCTCTAATTCTGCAACTGAGTAACCACATTGAGAGCAAGAAAAATTTGAAGAAAACAACTGATCTACATTATTAGAATCAATAGATTCGATCTTCACTATTCCATTTGTAAGCTTTAAAGCATTTTCTATTGATTCAGACAACCTAATTCTATTTTCATCTGAAGATTTAACAATAATTCTATCAACTACAGCTGATATATCATGTTTTTTGTTTTTCTCTAGATCAGGAAACTCTTCTATTGGATAAACTACGCCATCAACCTTAACTCTAACGTAGCCTTCTTTTCTCAATTCTTCATATACACCAAGATGCTCTCCTTTTTTACCTCTAATCAAGGGTGCTAAAATCATGATTTTAGTATTTTCTTCTATTTTGTATATTTCATCACACATTTCTGAAACAGTTTTTGCTTTTAATTCTTCACCATGATCAGGGCATTTAGGGGTTCCAATTCTTGCATATAACAATCTTAAATAATCATAAATTTCAGTAACTGTTCCAACAGTCGATCTTGGGTTATGAGAAGTTGCTTTTTGTTCTATAGAAATAGCAGGAGAAAGACCTTCAATTTGGTCGACATCTGGTTTTTCCATCAAAGAAAGAAATTGTCTTGCATAAGTAGATAGAGATTCAACATATCTTCTTTGTCCCTCTGCGTATAAAGTATCAAAAGCCAATGAAGATTTACCAGATCCAGAAAGTCCTGTTATGACTATTATTTTATTTCTTGGTATCTCAAGATTAATATCTTTAAGGTTATGCGTTCTGGCGCCTTTGATATAAATGCTATCCATAAGAAATAAAAATTCCAGTGATGATTAAATAAATTTAGGTTAAACTTTACACATTATTATAAGAGGTAATTATGAGTAATGGCGTAAATAAAGTTATATTGATTGGAAATCTTGGTCAAAAGCCCGAAATGAGATATACAGCAACTAATTCTGCTGTAGCTAACCTCTCTATTGCAACCACTGAATCATGGAAGGATAAAGAGTCTGGAGAAATGAGAGATAAAACTGAGTGGCATAGAGTTGTTTTTTTTGGGAAACCTGCTGAAACTATAGAAAGATATTTAGATAAAGGCTCAAAGATCTATGTTGAAGGTAAGCTTCAGACAAGAAAATGGCAAGATAAAGATGGCAATGATAGGTGGACAACAGAGATAGTTGGCAGTCAATTTAATTTCTTAGATTCACGCCCAAGTCAGAATAATGATGCTTCAATGGATCAATCTAGCTCGAGCTCATTGCCTGATGGTGATAGTTCAGGGATATCAGAAGAAGACATACCTTTCTAAAGCGCTACAAAGTGGAAGAATATAAAACTATTCATTTTCAAGAAGATGAATCTATTGGCTATATAACTTTAAATCGCCCTGAAAAATTAAATGCATTTACAGTCACAATGATGTCTGAAATGTTAGATGCATTTGATCATATCGATTCAAAAGATTCTATAAAAGCTGTAATTATTACTGGAGAGGGCAGGGCTTTTTGTGCTGGAGCTGATTTATCTTCTGGCGGCGAAACTTTTAATTCAGGGTTTGATACTTCAGATGCTTTCAATGCAGATTTTAAGAGAGATTCTGGAGGCATTTTAACCCTAAGAATGTTCAATTGCCTTAAACCAATATTAATTGCTTGTAATGGGGATGCAGTGGGCATAGGAGCATCACTTCAATTGGCAGCAGATATTCGTGTGGCCTCAACAACAGCAAGATATGGGTTTGTTTTTGCTAAAAGAGGCATTGTCCCAGACGCATGCTCTAGTTGGTTTTTGCCTCGTATAGTAGGCATATCTAAAGCTCTAGAATTATGTTTTTCTGGTGAAATATTTAGCGCAGAAGATGCTCTTAAATTTGGCCTCGTTAATTATACTGTTGAGCCATCTAATTTGATGATGGAAACAAAAAAGATTGCTTATAAGCTTATTTCTAACACTGCACCAGTATCAGTTGCACTTACTAGGCATATGATTTGGGACATGTCTTCTGCGCCTAGTCCAGAAGAGGCACATATTTTAGATAGTAAATCAATTAACTCAAGGGGCGCTTCTGAAGATGCAGTTGAAGGAGTTATGTCTTTTTTAGAAAAAAGAAAAGCAAAGTACGTAAATAAAATTTCAAGTGATATGCCCTCTTTCTTCCCATGGAGAAAGAGTATGTTTAAAGAAAAAAAGTGAACTAATTTTTCTATGTTATTTGAACCTTACAAAATAAAAAATACTTTGTTAAGAAATAGGATTGCTATGGCTCCTATGACTCGTAACCAGTCTCCAGAAGGAATTCCCACTAATGAAGTTGTTTCATACTACAAAAGGAGAGCTGAAGCTGATGTTGGACTAATCATTACAGAGGGAGTTGAGGTTAGTCATAAAGCTTCTAGCGCCTATCCTGATGTCCCAAGGTTAGATAGCGAAAAAGCAAGGGATGGATGGAAGAGGGTTGTTGGAGGTATAAAAGAACATGATGGTGCTGTAATAGCACAGTTATGGCATTGTGGTGGTTTTAGAAAGCTTGGTATGGGACCAAATCCAGAAGTGCCTGGTCACACAGCCTCCGGTCTAGTTAGGCCTGGAAAAAGAGTTGCTCATGCTATGAGTTCTGAAGATATTAAAGAAACTATTGATGCTTTTGCATCAGATGCAAAATATTGTGAAGAAATTGGTTTTGATGGAGTTGAGATACATGGCGCCCATGGATATCTTATTGATAATTTCTTTTGGAGAGGAACCAATGAAAGAGAAGATTTATATGGAGGATCTATTGAAAAGCGTTCTCAGTTAGCTGCTAATATTGTTAAAGCAATAAGATCAAATGTTAGTAATAATTTTATTGTTGGATTAAGATTTTCACAATGGAAACAACAGGATTATGAGGCAAAGTTAGCAGCATCATCTGAAGAGCTTTTAAAAGTGATTAAGCAGCCAGTAGATGCCGGCCTAGATTATTTGCATTCAAGCATGAGAAGGTTTTGGGAAAGTGAATTTGAAGGCTCCGATGAAAATTTAGCATTTTGGACAAAAAAACTTACTGGATTACCAACTATCAGTGTTGGTAGTGTTGGCCTTGATTCTGATTTTATTGATATGAGTGCTCCAGCATCTCCAAGAAATATTGATAAAGCTATTAGTGATATATCTAATAAAAAATACGATATGGTTGCAGTTGGTCGAGCACTCCTTGCGGACTATGAGTGGGTTATTAAAATGAGAGAGGGAAGAATAAAAGATATTATTCCTTATACTAAAGAAGCTTTATATAAACTATATTAGTATTTACTAAAAATTAAGCTAGCATTAGTCCCACCAAAACCAAAAGAATTAGTCATAACAGAATTTATTTTTTTATCTAATGTCTCTAGATTAATGTTTAAACCATTTGCTTCATCCACTAACTCATCGATATTAATTGAAGGGGCAATAAAGCTTTCTTGCATCATCATTATCGAATAAATTGCTTCTTGGGCTCCAGTTGCTCCCAATGAATGACCTGTCATAGATTTTGTTGAGCTTATAATCGGAACATTTTCTTTAAATACTCGCTTTATTGCGTTTAATTCTGCAATATCACCAACAGGGGTACTGGTGCCATGAGTATTTATATAATCCACATTTTGTCCAAAAACCTTTAATGCTTCTAGCATACACCTTTCAGCACCTTCTCCAGATGGAGCAACCATGTCATAACCATCTGAGTTAGCAAAGTATCCCTTTAACTCAGCCAAAATATTTGCATTTCTTTTTTTTGCATGTTCTTCACTCTCCAGTATAACTATTCCTGCACCGCCAGAGATCACAAATCCATCCCTGTCTTTATCAAATGGACGTGAGGCTTTCTGAGGGTCATCATTCTTTGATGAAGACAAAGCTCCCATGGCATCAAACATAGATGATGATGTCCAATGTTCATCTTCTCCACCACCAGCTATAACCATATCTTGTTTACCACTTTGAATTAGTTCCGCTGCATGCCCAATGCAATGAGCGCTAGTAGAGCATGCTGAAGATATAGAATAATTAACCCCTTTTATTTTTAAAGCTGTTCCTAAAATAGCTGATACTGTACTTCCCATTGTCTTAGTTACAGCATATGGACCAATTCTTTTTGGACTTTTTTCCCTTACTATATCTGAGGCAATTATTTGACTTTGTGACGAAGCGCCCCCTGATCCAGCAACTATTCCAGTTTTTACAGAATTAAGATTTTCCTCTGTAATATTTGCCATAGCAATAGCTTCAAGAGCTGCTAGGTATGCGTATGCTGAAGCATGACTCATAAATCTCAATAATTTTCTATCTATCAAGTCTTCAAGTTTTAAATTAATTGAACCAGAAACATGACTTCTAAAACCCATATCAACATATGATTGATTCAAAGATATCCCAGATTTCCCATCTTTAAGAGATTCAATAACTTCCTTTTTTGAATTACCAATACAAGAAATAATTCCATATCCAGTTACTACTACTTTTTTCATTTTAAAAATTACTTGTATCTTTAAATAGTCCGACTTTAAGATTTTCAGCAGAATAAACATGCCTATCATCAACAAACATATTGCCATTTGCTAAACCAACAACAGCACCTCTATTAACTACTCTTTTAATGTCTAATTCATATCTTACTATTTTTGAAGTTGGTAAGACTTGACCAAAGAATTTAACTTTTTCTGCACCAAGCGCTCTTCCAATTCCTGGAAGCCCACTCCATAAAAGATAAAAACCTAGTAATTGCCACATAGCATCGAGACCTAAACATCCAGGCATTACTGGATCATCTTTAAAATGAACATCAAAAAACCATAGCTCTGGATTTATTTTAAGATGAGCAACAATAGCACCTTTCCCAAACTCGCCACTCGAATCATCAATATTAGATATATCATCGAACATTAACATTTCTCTTGATGGTAATTTTCCATCATTAGGACCAAAAAGTTTTCCTTCAGAACACTGAATTAGTTCTTGTTTTGAGTAATTGTTTTGAGGTTTAAACATTATTTCGTTCTGTTATAAGAAAATTGACTTAAGTTTAACATTTCTTCTCTAATTTGCTTGTTATCAATTTTCTTAGCCAGGCTCACAGATTTTGTTATATAACTTTTCAAAAGTTTTTCTGTTTGTTTAATTCCTCCAAGAAGTTCTATCTTTTCGATAATTTTTGAATTTTTATAATGTTTTTTAGATCCTAGTATGCTTAGTAAAAATTTTTTATCTTTTACATTTGCATTTTTTAAAGCAAAGTAAAATGGATATGTAATTTTCCCCTCACTTAAATCTTGAAGAGTGGGCTTGCCTAGCTGCTTGGAATTTAGTGAATAATCCAACATATCATCTTTAATTTGGAATGCAATTCCAAGATATTTAGAGAAATTACTTAAATTATTAATGTAGGGTTTATCATCTTTTTTTGCCAAAATAGCTCCACATTTTGCTGAAGCCTCAAAGAGCCTACCAGTTTTAAAATAACTAACCTTGATGAGCTCACTTAATGAAACATCCTTTTTTCCAATTAAATCTAACTGAATAAGCTCTCCTTTAGAAATATCATTTGTAGCCTTAGATAATTCATCAAGTATCTCCATATCTGATAACCCAATCATTAACATAAAAGCCTTTGAATAAATAAAATCTCCAATTAAGACACCATGCGAATTGGTCCAATTTTTATTAATTGTATCGATACCTCTTCGGGTAGGAGATTCATCAACAACATCATCATGAACAAGGGTTGCAGTATGAAGGAGCTCTATTATTGCTGCTATTTTAAGCCTTTTTCTTGTTTTTCTTTTATCAGGAGATGACGCGATTAAACTCAAAAGAGGCCTCAATTGCTTTCCGCTATTTTTAAAAATATAGTTATAAAGTTGCTGAATTATTTTTTCATCAACTATTTCATTTTTTATTAACTGACTTACTAGTTTCAATTCTTTTTTATATGAGTTATTTGTCAATTTCATTAGATGTCCTATTTCCATCAAAATTATACATAACTATTGATAAATTCCTCATTAAAGCGTATATTTTGCCACCTTTAGGAATATAAATATGTACGCAGTTATAGAATCAGGTGGAAAACAACATAAAATAGAGGAAGGTGAATATCTTTCTGTTGATTTGTTGTCTGATGAGCCTGGAAAAAAAATTACATTTGATAATGTTTTGTTATATGTAGATGATAAAAACGTTGAAATAGGGCAACCATACCTATCAAATGTTAAAGTAACTGCTGAAGTAAAAGATATTATTAAATCAGAAAAGCTTTCTATTTTAAGATTTAGAAGAAGAAAGCATAGTATGAGAAAAGTTGGCCATAGAGCTAGATATTCTCAAGTAGAAATTAAATCAATTAAATTAGTGAGTAAATAATGGCACATAAGAAAGCAGGTGGTTCCAGTAAGAACGGTAGAGATTCGAACGCTAAGAGGCTTGGTGTCAAGAGATATGGCGGGCAGACTGTAAAGGCTGGAGAAATTCTTATTCGTCAAAGAGGAACTAATACTCATCCTGGGATAAATGTCGGCATTGGCAAAGATGATACATTGTTTGCTAAAGCTGCAGGCGTTGTTCAGTTTACTTATAAAGGTCCTAAGAGCAGAAAAACTGCAAACGTTATTACTCAACAATAACCCCTATATATCATGAATTTTATAGACGAGGCCTTTCTCGAAGTTAGGGCTGGAAATGGTGGCGCAGGATCAATAAGTTTTAGAAGAGAAAAATTTATTCCTTTTGG
>CESQ01205832.1_pt1 | contig 23773 bp, 20 predicted proteins | sample 361401 | NCBI WGS metagenome assembly CESQ01 (sample SAMEA2622119, study PRJEB7988) | marine metagenome | isolation source: saline water (ENVO:00002010), including | reverse complement strand
TTATAATTGGTTCAACTTTAGATTTAACTAAACTTTTGGGCAATCTACCTGCTACAACAAAAACAGTATATCCTTTATTTATCATATTTTAAATCTGCTTAAAATATTTTTTAAAATAGTTGCTCTATGATTTCGAGGTAGTTTAAACCAATTTTTTAATAAAATCTTTTTCATCCATATCCTATTTAGTAAACGCTTATTCTTCTTTAGTTTATTATAATCTTTATCATATGATGATTTATTTTCATAAGTAAAATTATTTAAAATATTTTTATTCCTTTCTAGAAAATCATTAAAGTTATTATCATTTATATTTTTAGGAATATAGTTGTTGTCAATATAAACTGGGGTCAAACTTGATTTTAAAAATTTTTCTTTATTTAAATAAATATTTGCCACCCCTCCCATTCTAACATTTTTTGACCAAATCATATCTGACATAAAATTCCCTAAACTATAAAATATTAATCCACCATTATATTCTTCAAATGGTTGAATAGTATGTGGATGGTGACCTATAACAATATTTGCACCTTTATCAATAAATGCTCTTGCATCATCAATCTGCTTTGATGATGGAATATTAACATACTCATCTCCCCAATGAATGCTAATTATTTTATAATCAAATTTTTGAGAATTCATAATATCTATAGACTCCAATACACTTTGTCTGCTGTAGTTTGCATATTGAGAATTATTTTTTATATCGTGAATATTATTATAACCAATAATACCAAACTCAATACCCTTAAGTGTTATTCTTTGAATATTCGATTTTTGATCTTTATAAATTCCTATCGGCAAAATATTATGTTTTTCAAGAGATTTGATTGTTGATTGGAAACCCTCTACATTATGTTCTAAAATGTGATTATTAGCAACAGAAGCAGCTGTGATTCCAATATCTCTCATGAATACTGCAAAATCTATTGAACCTGCAAACGTACTATTTTGAGATTTGATTCTATCATTTAATAATGGTGATTCAAGATTTACAAAAGCAAAATCAGATTCAGAAAAGTATTCTTTTAATTGGGATTTCCATGGCTTACCATTATGATTAGAAAATTGACTACCAATACCAATCCCAACACTTTCAATAATGTTACCTGGAAATAAATCTCCTGCAAATGTTAATTTAATTGTATCCAAATTTATTATTTTAAAAATTTAACAATACTTTCAACATAAACTTTTTCTATTGTATTTTTATTTTCAACTTTCTTCCATGAATTATTTATCTTTTTATAATAGTACTTAGAATAATAATGACCATTTTTACCAAAAAATAAAAATTGTTTTTCCAATAAATGAAATTTCATTCCATCAAATGCAATATCGAAAGAAATAAATGGAACATCATATTTTTTATATATATCATAACAAAAATCAAACAAACCATTAGGAATTGGGACTTTTTCATTAAATTCAAATAGTCCGCTTCCACTAGCCCTAAAATCATTCTTTCTTACATATCTAAACCAAATATATAGTTTATCTCCAAAAAAATATACTTTCCAATCATTCTTCAGATCAGGGATATACTCTTGGATTATAAATTTTCTTCTGAACTTTGATTCAGAGATATATTTTTTATGTCTAATTTTTCTTAAGAAATCTCTTAACTCTTTATTGAGATTTTTTGATCTACTAATTTGTTTTGCTTTTCTAATTAAATCATTTTTATTTTTAGCTAATCTAACTCCAGAGCTCACAGCTCCTTTAGCAGATTTTATAACTATGGGATAATTTACTTTATTTGATAACAAAAATGATTCCAACTCTTCAATTGTTCCAAATCCAAATGATTTCAAAGAGCTATCTTTATAATTTTTAGCAAGTAATTCCATAAATACTTTATTATTATGTGATCTTAAAAATTCATATTTTGGAATTACAATAGCCCCTTGCAAAGATAAAGTTAGAATAATGTCTTCAATAAAATCCTTATATAATGAATCGACATCTTCAGATGAAGTATAAATAAAAATCTCATTCTTATAACTTTTATTAAAATCTAACTCTGTAAATTTTATAAAATTTACACTAAAATCATATTCTTTAAATGCATCTTGAATAAGACTCTTATCCATCCCTCCCTCATAAGGAGTAGGCTTATGTTTTGTTTCAAAATATCCTTTATAGTTAATTAAAATATTTATTTTCTTCATTTTTAATATTAATTATTAATAGTGAATGTTGGATTATTTTTCAAACAATAATCAATTATTTCATCAGTAAATTCTCCAAACAAAGGCCCGCATGATATTTGAATAAAATTAATTTCTATCGAATTATTATTTATTTCAATCAATTTTATGTTACCATCAACATCTACACAAAAATCAAATCCAATAATTCTATGATAAGGGAATAACTTGGCAAGTGATTTTGATTTTCCAATAATTTCATCAAATTTATAAACAATCTCATCCCCTCTATAGTCATTTAATACTTTTTTAATATCATATTTATTACAATTTTTATCAATGTAAAAATCATTCAATAATCCATTTCTATTTATCCCACATGAGAATCCTCCTGAAGCCTGATTATCAACAAATTTATTTTTAGCACCAAATCTTAAAACAGAATGAAGAATATTAACCTTTTCATTTTTTATTGATCTATAAGTCATCACTCTAACTGTATTAACAGAGCTTTGATTAAATTTTTTATAATAAGCATGTTGAATTATATACTCTTGTATTAAATAATTTTTTAAGTATATTTTATTAAGATAATCAATGCTTAATGTTACTTTTTCATTAGAGAGATATTTATGATTTTTTTTAAAAAATAAATTCAATGATCTTCCACCAGCTGAATCAAACGATTTCTTTACAATCACCTTATCATTATCTTTTAAAAAACCAAATAAATTAGAACTATTTACTGAAATCATATTATAATTATTATCATAAAAAACACCATCTATATTTCTTACAAAAACATGACACAAGATATCATTATTTACAATTTTATTTAGATTGTTTTTATCTGCATACGATAAGTTAAACTTAGAATTATTAAGTGTTTTTTCAACAATTCCATAATAGATATCTTCAGGAATAAAATCTGGACTATTAGAATTAATAATTGAAGAATATAAATAATACCACTTTAAATTAATTTTCTTCTTTAAGAGCTTCCATTTTTTTATATGTAGCAATTCATTATTTTCATCTCTTTTAATCGTTTTAAAATTAAATGGATTAATATTTTTAATTTTATTATTATAGTGAATAAAAACTCTACTTTGAATAAAATTAAATATTATATTTTTAATTAACTTATTCATTATAAATACTAATTAATTTATCTAAATATGATTGTTTTGAATAATTTTGTTTAACAATCTTAGATATATCTTCTTTTGATTTAAGCTTATTTATTGTATCTATTCTATCGATAATTTTACTAATATCATTGTCAATAACTAAACCTAAATTATTTTTCAATACAAAATCTGAATAATCACCAATATCCTCTGAAATGATAATTGGTAAACCACTCATTAAATATTCTGGTATTTTTGTTGGTGAAGCAACATGATTAGTCATTATTTTTTGCCTAATCATTAAACCTATATCTGAGGCATTAAGAAAATCATTAATTTTATTATAATGAACATGTTTTGCAATAACCTTATTAATAGGTATTTTATAATCAGAAATTATTTTATTAAATAAATCTAAATTAGGTGTTAAACATAAAAAAATAGAATTAGGGATTTTTTCTAAAATATTTTTTATTAATTCGAATAAGAAACTATTATTAACATAAAAACTATCTAACCTTCCTGAATAAACAAATACAATATCATCTTTTGATAAATTTAATTTTTTTCTATTAACATCTCTGATTTTTAAATCATAAAAAAAATGATTACTATCAGCGCCACCAGGGATTACATTCAATTTTTTTTTAAATTTATTATTTGATATTTTATTTAAATATTCCTCTAGTTTTTTTGAAACACAAAATATTTTACTAGATATAGTAAATATCCCATCCTGCTCTTTAATAATTGAATTGTATTTTTTAATAATTTTTTTATTATTTACTAAATTGACTGATTTGTAACCTTTTCCATTTATAAACTCTTCAGCTACAGCACCTCTATAATCAAAAATAATTTTAATCCCATTTTTAAAATATTTAAATAAATATAATGCTAAATAATCTTTAATAGATCTAGTTTGGATAACTATACTATCAGACTTTCTATATTTAAAATACAAAAAAATAAATTTAATCAATGATGATATCCCAGTTTTATCATTAGACTTAATAACCGGAATCTGATAAACTTTTCCTTTGATAGTACTTTTAATATGTTTAATATTTTTTTTTCTTAGTTTATTATTAAATAATAGATACTTTAGCGGAGTTATAATTACCAAATCAAAAACAATATCCTTTTTATCAAGCAATTCTAATAGGTTAGCTACTTGACTATTTAATACAGTATTCATAAAAGGTTCAGATAGATATATATAATTCTTTTTATTTTTCATGAATAATCTTCTACAAAAAATTTAGTTTGAAAATTTTGATTAGGTACACTTTTAAAAGCTAAACAAATTACATTACCCATTTTTTTTGAGCCATATGATGATGAAACCCAATCTTTATATTTTTTTAAATTAATCTTTTCTATATTAACAAATGATAAAATCACTTTCTTTTTTTTACAGTATACAGTAATAAAATTATCTTTAATTTCAACATCCAATCCAGGTTTAAAATGAAAATAAGATTTAATATTATGACTTTCATTGCTAATCAATTGATCAGTAATAAATAATTCCCGTTTATTTTTTAAATATTTAAATTCTCTCCTATGAATAAAGGGATCTTCTAATCGTGCATAGCCGTTATGTTCTCCAATATAAAGATCATACTCATTATTACTTTCCCATTTTATATGTTTAGGTTTTGCCCTTGTTTTAAATTTAGAGAACCTATCATAATCAATTTCATATTGATCTTTTTCATCTACCTCAATGGTATTATGCATTTTTGTAGATCTAAAATAGTTTCTAATTTTAATATCTCTAGTATATTCATATGAACCAGTATCAACAATTATATCTTCATTATCAATACATAATTCAAATGAAAGCATATCAGCATGAGTATGGGTACCACCATTATGATTATCTTTATAAGCATTCAAACCCAAACCACTATTATTAATAAAAATATAATCTTTATTATTTTTCATAATAAAAAAACCAGCATCTTCAAATGCACTACTTTTATATTCAAGTTTTACTTTACTAATATTTTTATATATATCTATTGAGTTATCTCCTAGAAAGAAAAAAGCATCTACATTGTATCCACTAGATAAAGACTTAAAATCATTTCTATCAAACAAGATAGATCCTATAGTTAATAAGTAACTATGATTAATATTTTTTTGAATTCCAAATGGCAGCAATCTACCATCATCCTGATCTCCAATAATTGGGCTATTATCATTTGGTTTAGTATATGCCATTATAAAATCAAATTGTTTCTCGACTCTTTTTTTCACATCATTAGGAATTATATAATTATGTTTCTTTAAAAGTATATAACAAAGTGTAAACATCTCTGTAACTAGTCTATGATAATTTATTGATTTCTCATAATTAACACCTGAAGAATAAGTTTGATTTAAAATATTTTTATGAATATTTATAATAGCATAAGAAATCCATTTCTTTCCTTCTTTACAATTATTAAATATTAATCCTAATAATAAGAGACCTACTAGATTGGATACATAATGGTTAGTTGAATTTTTAAAATTATCTTCTAAATTCCTATAAATATACCAACCATGTTCATATAGACTTTTTTTAAATTTTATTTTAAATTTTTGATCTACATCCATACTAGATATCATATTGTATGCATATATCCAATTAATAGATCTTATCGAAACATCCATTGCGCATTTCCAATTTATACTATATAAAAAGGGATTATTATCAATCCAATCATTTATATCATAAATTATTTTTTTGGAATATTTATCATTTTTTGTCAATAAATATGACTGACCTAAATACAGTAAATGATGGCACCTACTTAGTTCCCATGGAATTTTAACATCATAGTTTATTGAATAATCTAAAAATTTATACTTGTGGTAGGGAATACCTTTTTTCCATTCATATCCAGAAATAAAATCTTTATGCCAATTAATTTTTTTAATTTTATTTTTTTTATAACCTAAAATATCATATTTATTATCAATTATTTGGTTAGCTTTATCTAATATTTTATCTAAATCTTTTTCTTTAAAAAAACGTTTATCTAGCAGATCAAAATTTCCAATAGTTTCTTTTATTTTTTGATTAATACCCAACTCTTCAGGTGGACTAGAAATTGCAAAAGGGAATTTTACAAATAAATAATTTTTAATTTTATTTATCTTTCTAATTAATCCATATATTAGATGATCATATTTATACATAGTAATTAAATTTATTTCTATAAATACTATATTTTAGTTTGATTTATTTTTTTGTTTGAGTACAATATATAATATGGTGCGATAAACATTGAATAATTTTTAAAATATTTAATAAAACTATTTAAAAGATATTTAATTAAGTTTTTAAAATAACTATTACTATCTAAATAAAAACCTGGCAAAATTAATAAATTCAAATTATTCTTATTAAAAGTTTCAACTAGCCATTCATGAGACATAACATTTTCTGCCCAATTACCTGTATATGGATCACATGTATTTAATATCTTATCTGGTTCATATGATACTAATCCTTTTTTAATATATTCATCAATACATTTTTCTATGTCTTTTTTTATTAGACCTCTCGTTTTTTTTGCTAATTTTTCAACAATCAAATCATCTAATTTTGAATTATAATTTTTAATAATTTTAATCCTTGTTTTGAAAAAACTTTTCTCTAAATCCCTTTCCTTATGATCTGTTTTTTTCTCTCTATCAATATATTCATGCGTATAATGAATTTTATTTATTGATTTCATAATTCTTTTATTTTTTATGTTAGCACTTGATGCATAAACGATATTCATAAAACCATCTGATAATTTTTCAAGATTATTAATATGGTTAGAAACATCGTAAATATGCTCAATAACATCAAATGAACATATAGAATTTATTTTTATATTATTTTTTGAAACAAAATCTATTAACTCACCTATATCTCCAGGAACTATTGAATCAATTGATATTTTCAATTTATTTGAAATAATTCTAAAATCATCGCATGAAGTGTCAAAAATATCATTATATATAACAGTACCAATGCCTAATTCTTTAGCTAATAACGAAAACAAGCCTGCGCCACCCCCGTAATCGACTAAGACTATATCTTTAAAGGAATATGTTAAATTTTTTAATGATAACGATAATAAATGTGTATATAATTGGAGATTCGCTTTTTTTGATTTAATCCTATTACCTAAATAACGTTTATTATATTCAGAAATATTTAAATCATTTAATTCCAATCTTAACAACTTTTCATATAAACGCTTAGCAGCCTCATTAATTTTATTATCAATATTTGGATTAACCAAACATCTATTATTATAGAAAAAGTTCATAAAGATTAAACTCCTTTTATTTTATTTATTATATATTTTTTTTCATTAATTTTTAAAAAATTAGCTTTAAAAATAAATAATCCATATAAAGATACAAGAAATAATTTGAAAAATATTGTTAATAATATATTATTAACAAAATAAAGATTTGATATGTAATATAGTATAATTACAACTATTAAAAGATATAGAAGTTTTATATAAGCTATACTTATAGGATATATTTTTTCTAAATAATAACTATATATTATCAAAACAGATAAAAAGCTAACGATAGTCGCAATTGAAGCTCCCATGATACCATATAGAGGCACTAAAATATAGTTTAAAATTAAATTAATTATTGCACAAACTATCCATGCTAATCCAAATACCCATGTTTTCTTTTTTACTGCTAGTCCTGTATTAATCAATCCTGAAAGACCTATGAATATATATCCAATAGATAAAGGAAAAACAATTTTATAACTTGTCAAATAACTTTCATCTGCCATTAATACAATAATTTCTTTTGCAAATATTGATAACAAAAATATAAATGAAATAACTACTATACCATATATCCTAACAAAATTAGAAAATTCTCTTTTTAATTTTTTCTCATTATCAATCAGACTAAAAATATGTGGTTTAAATGCTCTTCTAACTGGTCCAGTAATTAATATAGGAGTTATCGATGCTATTTTGTATCCAAGAGAAAAAATACCCACCTGAGTTAAATCTGCATAATCTTTAATAAATATTCTATTTGACATATAAGCAATTAATGATGATACTTCTGAAGGAATCATAAAAATTGAAAAGTAAATCATCTTATTTAAAATAGATATAGAAAATGTAAAGCCTATTTCTGAATAAGTTGATATAAATAGCATTAGCAGACGAGTCATTCTTCCAATAATCTGAGCTTGAAGAATTCCTACAACTCCAGTTTTAGCTACCAAAACAAAATAAATGGTTACACTAAGTGTTAGAATAGTATCTATAATATTAATTGTAACAAATCTTATAGATTTTTTTCTTATTATTATATTTTTACTAAAAAGTGAACATATAGATCCTATTATAGTTGAAACACAAATTAATTTTATATAAATCATTTTATTAAAATCACCAAAAACAAAATGAGATAATTGAGAAGCTAGATTAAAACACACTATCAAACCAATAATAGAGGTAAACAAAATAAAAATTATACACGTTCCAAATATCTTTTTTCTTATTTCTAAATTATCACTATCAAAATAAAATCGTGAATAAGCATTTTGAATTAATAAACCATTAACAATGACTAAAATTGAACCTATTATATAAACTAATTCTAGTTCACCATAATCCCCTGGAGATAATACATTCGTATATAATGGTAACAATAAGAATTGAATAGACTTATGTAGTAAATCTCCTATAGAATAAATAGAAATATTTTTAAATAGAGAACTCATATAAATAATGGGAATATTATTAAAAATGAAACAACACCTAAATAAATAGGGAAAGCTAAATTGCTATCAATTTTATATGAATGCTCTCTTATTTTTGCAAACATAATCAATATAATAGGAAAAATTGACATAACTAAATACCTTATTTCAACACTAGCTAAAAATATTACGCCTAAAATTATAAAAATCACTGCAGTCCATTCAAAATTAATAGATATTATTCGCAATCTTTTTCTATTAACTAAAAATTTAATCAAATAAAAATTAATATAATAAATTGTAAATGAATGCATGTAATAAAATAATCCACTAAAATCAAATTTTCCTGAATTTAAATATATAAAATCATATTTTAATTTAGGTAAATGCCAAAAATCTGGTTTGAAAAAAGCTGTAATATATGCATTAATAAAAAATTGTATAAAATCAATTGGAGATGATAATAAAACTCTTAAAATACCAAAAACACCTTTTACATATACAACTTCTTCTTTATTAAACGGATTTAAATATATGGCAAATTGTGAATTAAATATAAAATCAGATAAATTAAATGCTCTAAAACTAAAAATAGTAAAAAATATTAAAAAAAAGATTAAACCAGATACTACTTTAATAAAATTCTTTAATACATAATTTCTATAATATATACCAAAAATTATAATATAAAGTAATGGTGTATAAGGTCTAATTAAAACAGCTAAAATAAAATATGGAACAGCATTTAAAAACTCTTTTCTATATGTATATCTTATTAAACCTATATATCCAAACATAAAAAGACCTTCTTTAACAAAACTAACAGAACCAATCATTAATGGAAAACAAAAAGCAAACAATACTAAAGAAGATTTTATTGCTTTTGAATTATTTATTATATCTTTTAAAAATAAATAGAATAATTTTGTGGTATATACAAAAATAAATACATTAAATACCTTAGCTAAAAATGGTTTGTAACCAAAAATATAATAAATAATAGAGTGGGGCAGAACAAAACCATAGGGGACATAACTCACCAAGTGAATATCTGCTCCTCTATTATATTCAATTAAAGACATTGAATAAATATTACTTAAATCTAAGTTGAAAATACCTTGTTTAAATTGCTCACTTAGATATTTTGCCCAAATATCATAATTCATACTATCAGCACCTAATCCAGGATATGTTACATAATTATTAAATGCAAAAAAATGAGTTGTTATAAGCAATATAAATAATGAAACGATTTGAATAAAAAATATTAGAGTTACATTTTTATCCTTAATTGAATAAAAAAGGAAATAAATTGAAAATACTATATAAACAAAAATTCCAATAGATAAATCATATGAAAAACTTTCATTGTTCATTTTTGATCCTTTAAAAGGATTTTATTAATTAATCTTTTTAAATAATATGAAATACTTCCTGAATTATACTTTATAAAATATTCAATAAAATTATAGTTTAATTTTTTTCCTAATTTTATAGCGGGTTTGTTAAATGCTTGTATTACTATATAAGCCTTATAAATATCATTATCATAACAATAGCTAATTCTATTTTTCATCATACTTGAATGCAATCCTTGTTTTCTAAATTCTTTTATACAATGAGCATCAGTAAAAAATACTTCATTATTTTTTAATTCAATTCTTTTATTAATTTTAGGTTCAAAAAATGTTTTTTTTCTAATACAGCAACTATATACAACATTATTAGTATTTAAATCCTTAACAATCAAACAAACAAATTCATCTTTATTATCTAAATATTTTAAAATTGTTTTTTTATAATTAATTCCTCGTTCATTAAAAAATAACTTAAAATTATCTAAATCATTATAATCTATTTTCTTGACAAGAAATTTTTTACAGTCAATATTATTTTGAAAATCTTTTACTGGAATAGAAAAGAAATATTCAATATCAAATATACGAAGTATATTTTTTTTTATAATTTTTAACAAACTATCTAACATTTATTAATTTATCACTTTGAAAGTTTTTCTAAAGTTTCTTTATTTATTTTTTTTAATTTTTTAAAAAGAAAACATGATATTAATTTTGAAAAAAATGTTTCATTTACTGATATAATATTATATATTTTTTCAAATGAAGTATTAAAATTTAGTTTGTAACTATCTAATCCAGAACCCATGCTAATAGTATGAATATCATTAAATTGTTCACTTTGAACTTCATAATCATCTATTAGATTTCCAATTCCATATTTTTTATATTTTCTATGATATGATAATCCATTAAATACTCTGTTTTTATCAAAAATATATGATATTTGATAACCAACAATTTTCTGTTCTATTTTTGCAATAATAATTTGATTATCAATAATAGTTAAAAGTTTTTTCTCAAATTTAAGTTTATCTTTATCTGCATAGTGATCTTTTTTATCCTCATCCTCTTTAGTTGAAGATACTTTTAAAATTCCTTCAAAATCATTTTTAGATATATTTTCATAGTTAGTTTTAATAATTTCACCACCATCTAATTCAAACTTCTTCTTCCTTGATTTAATATTATATCTAATTTTTGAATTATAAACTTCTTTATTATAACTATCATAATTACTAAATCTATTAATATCTATAATTGGATAGGCGCTTATACAAAAAAAAACTGAGTTATTAAATTGTTTGAATTGATATTCTTTCTGATAAGATAAATTTAATAAGTTATAATTAATATTATCTTTCATCCAATCTAGTATACAACTAATATACTTTTGGGTTTTATTACCAATAAAATCAAATGAGAAACCTCCATATTGCTGACCTATGTATTCTAAGCTTCTATATTTAATAAATCTTTTATATTTTCTTTTTACTTTTATTAGTGGAAATATAGTTTGAATCAAAGCAGAATCATAAAGCACTAAAATATTTATCTTTTTATTAAATCCAAATCTTTCATCATCTTTATTTAAAAATAATAATAGCCAATTATAAATAATATTAAAATTATATTCTTTATTAGGATATTTTTTTTCTAATGATAACCAATCTAATCTAATTTCTTCAATTTCTTTAATACTAGAAATCAATTTGATATTACAACTCATAAGAGTATAAGCCTTGATTTAAGTTATTATATATCCAAAAATTATTTTTATATATTCCCTTTATTATTTTTTTTGTTTTATTTTCTATTATTTGAGGTTTATTAGATAAAAAACTTAAAAACATTTTATCCCAACAACCATTATACTCAATCTTTATAGTATTTTCATTAATATTTTTTATATTAGTAAAATCATAACTTTCAATATAATGAGAAAGTTCTGAATTGTTAACATGCCATACATCACAACCTCTAATAATTGAATATATATATTCTAAAGATAAAATATCATCAAATACATTTGGAGTTTGTATTTTTCCATTAAATGCTTGATTTTGGAAATGTTCTTGAATTGTAATAACATATTGGTTAGAATACAAATAATCTAAATAATTTTCAATTTGAATTTTTCTATAAAACTTTTTCAGTGAATAATAATAAGATTTCAAATTACTAGAATTTTCTAAATATCTCTTAAATGAATTACCATTTAAATTAGTTGGAAGATCTAAAATTTTATCCGACTTTATTTTAATATAACTATGAGAATTATTTTTTTTCTTATTAACTGATAATCTTAAAGCCCACCATTTAAAACCTAATTTTTTAATTAACTCAAAAGATTCTTCATTAAAATAATGATATCCAGTAAATTTTCCTCCAGACATAACATTATTGCTTATTCTAGAAAAATTTTCCAGCTCATTTTTAATTGATTCATAATTAATTAATTTTAAATTTTCTGTTTCATATATATATTTATCTGTAACATCGTTATTCCTATAAGAAGCATGTTGTAATCCATGAAACGCAAAATCAAAAAATAATGATAAATTATCAAAAAAATCACTATCTTTATTTGTAAAGGAATTTGATTTAATATACATTCCAGAATTGGAAGTTTTAGGCAAACCATCTTCAGATTTTAATGGTAAATATATTGTTCCCTTTACTTCAGGAAATTTATTCAAAAAATTCTTATAAAAATAATCGAGCAAAGAATCTTTTTTAAATCTTTCATATCCCCAATCATACCACGGTTTAATTTTTCCATTATCATAAGATATATAAATCGGAGATAAATCATCAATCATCAAAGAAACAGCTGTTTGATGATTATTGTAATATTTACATTTTTTCAACACTATTTTTTAACTTTATTTAAAACAAATTCTATATTTGTAAGCGCATTAAATTTTTTATCTACTAAATCATAATTATATTTAAAATCTATTTTATAATTTTTATTTATTAAATTAATTATACTATTAGAAATATCCTTATAATTCAACTTATTTACATAAATAGCATTATCCTTAATATACTGTTTATAAACTTCAAGATTAGATAATAATAATATTTTTTTAAAGTACATTGCTTGAGCTATTCCACTACCAAATTCATCTGCTTTAAGTATTGAGCAATAGGCATCTGATAAAGCCAATAATTCATAATGAGATTTATCAGTAATTGATTTATCAATTATAGAAATATGATTAGTTAATTTCCAATCAGAAATCTTGTCTTTTATAACTTCTATAACTTCATCTGAGCCAGAATAACCTTTAACTAAAATCATCTTACAATCATACGATGAATCTTTAAGTAATTTGATTGCCTTAACTAGATTTAAACTTAAATCAATATTTCTCAAACTTCTATTATCATAAATAATGAAATCATCTTTTAGATAATTATAATCATTCCTAATCTTAACAATGTCACAATTTAAATAGGTTTTCATTAGTTTATCTGGATAAATAAAATTAGTTGTTGATAAGCAAAGTTTATTACTTAAATCTGGGAAATAATTTAATAAAATATTTTGAGCTTCTAATGAAGGGACAAAAGTATATTCAGCATTTTCTATTGCAAATTTTAAATCAGAATTTGTTTTATTTTTTTGTTTTATTTCAGATCCATAAACAAAATTAAACTGAGGTTTAAATTTAGCTTTTAACATAACATTAGATCTAATAGAAATTTGATGATTAAATATTACATCTGGTTTAAAATCAATAATAAAATCATTAACTTTTTTAACTAATATATTAATCCATTTTTTTTTAAAAAACTTTCTATATAACCTTAATTTTAAAAAAATAAAAAAAGAATATTTTGGAATGATTAAATCTTCTTCATTAATTAAATCAGAAAATTCATTGTAACTATTTATAAATAAAACATCATAGACCTTTACATCATGTCCTAAATCTTTTAAAACTCTATAAAATATTGGACAATTACCTCCAAAATAAACACCATTTAAAATTATTTTCATATAACCTTGATTTCATCTATATATTTTTTCCAATCACCTATATCTATCCATGATTTTTCTGAAACTGGGAATACTCCAATCTTTCCATCTCTTTTTTTTATTTTTTCTATTAAATCAGTTATATGAAAAAATTTATTATTTGGAATGTCATTTAATAAATGTGGTTCAAGTATATACATCCCTGAATTAATGCTATATGTTATTTCTGGTTTTTCTGCTATAGATATTAATCTTCCATCCTTACCTGTATCTATTATTCCATATGGAAACAAAAAATGATTCAATGCTGAAACAATAGTAATTTCATTTTTATTTTCTTTATGGTATTGGTAAATATCTCTATAGTCTTGATCAATTATAATATCACAATTTGTTACAAAGAATGTTTTATTTATTTTATTTTTTAATAAAAATAAGCTCCCAGCAGTTCCTAATGGTTTATCCTCTTTAAAAAAATCTATTTTATATTCTTTATTTTTTATTTCAGTAAAATAATTAATTATAAATTTTGCTTTATAAAATAAAGATACATGGAAATTTTTTGAACCAATATTAAAAAATCTACTTATTATTTCTTCAATTATTGTTTTATCACCAATAGGTATCAAAGGCTTCGGTAGTATATTGGTAAGAGGTTTTAACCTTGAACCTTTTCCTCCAGCCATTATAACAACTGGCAAATCGATTGATTCTTTAATACTATTATTTGTTTCAGAAAAAAAATCTTCCCAAAAATAAACTTTAATCAAATTATTATTTTGATCAACAACCGGCATACATTCAGTTCTTAAATCTAACATTTGTTTTTTAATTTCATCTATTGAATCCTTATCACTTGCAATAGAAAAATCTTTCCTTAATATTTTTTTTATATTAGAATCTAATGGTATTTTTCCAATTATTGCTCTTTGAATATCTCCAATACTTAAAACACTTAAAAATTTATTATTATTCATAACAATTAATAATTTACAACCTAAATTATCCATTAATTTCAGAGCATCAAGCAAAGAATATTCTAAAGAAATTTTAATCTTATCTATATTTTTCATATTTTTATTTTTCCAATATTTGAATTAAACTTTTAATTATATAGCTTATTTCTTCTTTTTTCAAACTTGAATACATAGGTAAAGTTATTTCATTATTAGATACATAATCTGTATTAGGTAAGTTTAAATAATAATTTTTATATATTGAAAACCTATGAACTGCTGGATAATGAACTGAAGTTTGAATTCCTTTTTGATGTAATTTATTTCTAATATCATCTCTAAATACTTCATCTGATGAATCTAACACAACTGGGAATATATAGTTAGATACATAATTATCATTATTGCAAAATGGAATAATTAAACCTGGAATATTTTTTAATCCCTTAATATACATATTCCGTATTTTAATACGTTTATTTAAATCTTTTTTTAATTTATTAAGTTGAATTATACCTATAGATGCTCTTATATCATCCATTCTATAATTATATCCAAGTGATTCTATATCATACTTAGTTGCATGACCTTTTGATCTTTCATATGACAATGTAGTCATCCCATGTGACCTTATTAATCGTAATTTATCATTAATTTTCTTATTATTTGTAATTACCATTCCACCTTCACCTGTTGAAATATTTTTATTTGAAAAAAAACTAAAAGTTCCTATGTCACCAAAAGTTCCTAATTTTTTACCTTTATATTCAGATAATGGTGCATGAGCTGCATCTTCAATAATAAATAAGTTATTATCTTTAGCAATTGAGGCTATACTTTCCATTTGACATGGGAAACCTGCATAATGCATTACTATTATAGCTTTAGTTTTATTGGTAATTTTCTTTTTTATATCATTTGGATCTATTGTTAAATCAGAATGACTTACAATATCGCAAAATATAGGTTTTGCTCCAATGTATTTAATAACATTTACTGTTGCTGCAAAAGTTAGCGAAGGAACTAAGACTTCATCTCCAGGATTAATATCTAAAACTGATAATGCCATATGCAAAGATGCCGTGCATGATGTAGTTGACAATGAATATTTTACATCTAATTTTTTACTAAATAATTTTTCAAATTTTTCACAATTCGGACCTATAGAAATCCATTTAGAATCTAAGGTTTTAATTACAGCTTCTTTTTCTTTAGAATCAAAGTTTAAATCAAATAATGGAATTTTAAACATAGTTATTTTACTTTCATATATTATCTAAAAAATTAAATATTTTTATATTTCTGATTATCTGGATCTAGTATAAAATTATTTTTAATAACTTGAATAATTTGACGAATACCATCAGGAACAGTTTTTGTTATATTAAAATCTAAATCTCTCTTTATCTTTTCAAATGAAACTTTATAATCTCTAGGGTCTTCATCCTTATGGATATATTTAATTTTTGCATTTGGTATTTGTTTTATTATTTCATCTACTAACATTTGTTTTTGATAATTTTCATTTGTATCGCCAACATTAAAAACATTAAAAGAAACTTTACTATAACTTGATTCGAATACCTTGATAACTGATCTTGACAAATCATAAACATGACAATATGGTCGCCAAAACTTTTCTCCAAAAACTACTAATTCTCTATCTAGGGCTAATTCTTTAGTAAATTCATTTACAGTTAAATCGAATCTAATTCTAGGAGATAATCCGTAAACAGTTGAAAATCTCAAACAAGTTGGTTTTGAACCATTATTTTTACTTTGATTTAGTAAGAAATTTTCAAAACCTACTTTAGTTTCTGCATATAAAGAGATGGGATTTAATTTTGATTCTTCATCAACATAAATATTAGGATCTGGCATTTTACCATAATTACTACATGTAGAAGAAAATACAAATTTATTAACACCAAATTTATTTGCTATTTCATAAGTTTGAAATGCACCATCAAGATTAACTTCATTTGTTAATTTAGGATTTTTAGCGCAAGCAGGGTCTCCTACAATTGCAGCTAAATGTGCGACATAATCAATATCCTCCATAGCTTGAATCAAATCTGTTTTTTTTCTAATGTCCCCTTTTATAAATTCAAATTTTTTTTCATTTAATAAATCTATTATTGACTCCCCGCCAAATGACAAATTATCTAAAACTCTTACATTATAACCACTTTGAATTAATTTTCGTACTAATACACTGCCAATATACCCAGCTCCTCCTGTAACTAAAATATTTTTCATAAATTATTTCCTTTTATATTATTTTCTATTTCATCTACGACATATTCTGAAAATGCAAATGAACATGTAAAACCAGGACTAACAGTATTTAAAATATGTGTAGATTTTTTTGAATGCTCAATTATAAAATCTTGTACTAACTCATTAGTTTTTGTATTTAATAATTGAGCTCTAATCCCTGCTTTAATTGGCTTAAAATTATTTGGAAAATTATTAACTAATTTTTGTGCACTTTTAATAATATTAGAATTGAAATAATTTCTAATCTCTTTTATCGCTAAATCTCTAAAATTAAATGAATTCAAAATAAATAGTTTAATTTCATATTTTAATATTTCCATCATTTCAAATAAATTAAAGTTATTTAATGCAGAATAATTTTCTCGCCAAAAAGCTGGTGTAGCTGTTGGTCCTATCTTAATACTATTATCTGATGTAATTGTATAATGTACGCCTAAAAATGGATTTGATAAATTTGGGACAGGATAAACATTAATATTTAATAAATTATTATTTTCACCCATATATTTCATATAAATTCCTTTAAAAGGAAGCATCGTATAATTTGATGCTAAATTAAATTTTTTTGCTATTTTATCTGCATACAGACCCGCACAATTTACTAAATATTTATATTCATTCTTTCTTACATCATTAAACGCAGTATTAAATCTAAAATGGACACCTTTTTCAATAAGAATTTCTTTTAATTTAATTAAAACTTCAATAGGATTTACAGAAGCCGTATTTGGTGAGAATAAAGCTTTCTCATATGTACATATATTTTTATTTATTTTTTTTAATTGCTTAGAAGTAATTATTTCTGTCTTAACACCATTTAAAGATGCTCTTTTATGTAGTTCAAAAATTGTTTCTAATTCTTTTTTATCTTTAGCTACAACTACTTTTTTTGTGTTTTTTATATGAATATTATTCTTTTTACAAAAATTTTTCATCAAAATATTTCCCTTGATACAAAATTTTGCTTTTAAAGAATTTTTATCATAATAAAAACCCGCATGTAGAATTCCAGAATTCCGACCACTTGCATGGAAACCTATATCTTTTTCTTTTTCAATAATAACAATATTTTTATTAGGATTTCTCTTGACTAATTCAAAAGCAATAGTTAAACCAATAATTCCTGAACCAACAATCATATAATCATATTTATACATATATTAAAATAATATTTATAAAATATCTATTTCCTTATTTTACTTACCGATGATAATAAACTATCCCAATCATTTTTATATATTTTTTTAATTTTATCATAAAAAATTTTATCTCTATTAGAAGTTTTACTATTACAATTATTATAAAATAATGAAGAAAATTTTATAGGATATAAATTAAATTTATTTATCATAGATAATTTAACATATCCATTTTTATTGTAATTAGAAATAAAAAAAGAATTTATTCTTCTACAAAGTTCTTTTTGCATACTATTTAATCCTTTATTTTTCACTGTATAATTAAATTTTTTACTATCTATATCTATTCCTAAATAATTGCTTAAATCACTAACTAACCTATTATCTTTACTTTCAATTTCTTCTAAAAAATAGACAAAAGGTTTATATTTAAATTTATTTTTAATTTCTTTTAATAAACTACTAAAATCAAGTTGTTTTTTATCAAGAACACCATTATTAAACTCTAAATCTAAAAACTCATTTACCTTTAATGAACCGCCTCTTTTTAAATATAAAGAATACATAGATTGAACCCACTTATGATGTTTTCTAAATCCTATTATTATTTTTGCTTCTGGATATTCTTTATATATTTTCTCAACAGAAATAAACCTATTATTACCCCATACATTACCTAATAATCCTTCATCGCTAATAAGATTTATTTGATTATTTTTAATTTTAAAATTATTTAAATCTGGTTTAAGTGTAAAATTAATATCATTTATATTATTGAAAATTGAATTTTGCAAAAATGTAGTACCTGTTCTTGGTAGGCCAACGTGCAGATAAAAAGGAATATTATTCATCAAGATATTCTACTAAATAATTTTTATATCTATATTTACTACATTGACTATATCCGTTTTTGTTAAAACTTAATTTATTCCCCTTTTTATCAACCCAACCAACAATTTTTCCAGGATTACCAATAACTAATGCAAAATCAGGAACATCTTTAGTGACAACACATCCAGAGCCAATCATTGCGTATTTACCTATAGTTACTCCACAAACAATAGTAGCATTAGCTCCTATACTAGCAGATTTTTTGACCAAAGTTTTTAAATAAAACTCTTTTCCTCTTTGAGGAAATTCAGATCGTGGTAATTTAATGTTAGTGAAAACCATAGAAGGTCCGCAAAAGACAAAATCTTCCAGTTCAACTCCCTCATAAACTGATACATTATTTTGTATTTTTACATTATTACCTATATTGACATTATTACCAATATTAACATTTTGACCAATTGAACAATTTTTTCCTATTTTTGCACCAGATTGAACATGAGAATAATGCCAGATTTTAGTACTACTTCCAATTTTCACTCCTTTATCAATAAAACTTGATTCATGAATAAAATAATCATTTTTCATTAGTCTAATTTTTCTCCACACTCAGTTAAAATTTCCATTACTTCGACAGCACTATCTCCATTGCATATATCAATCTTACCTTTATCTAAACATTTTACAAAATATTTTAATTCTTCATCTAATGGTAATGCAGAATCATAATTAATCTTTTCTACATCTCCATTACGAGTAATTGGCATTCCATCTTTCCATTCTATATTTTTATTATAAAACAATAATGGCTTATCTAAAATTGAATCTTCAAAATGCAACATTCCTTTTGATCCCACAACTACAAATCTATGCTCCTTAAAAGGATGTAACCAACTTACAAAGATATGTCCCATAACCTTATTATCATATTTTAAGCAAGTTACTGTTGTATCATGAATGCCGTTTTGCAAAATATCTGTACCTTTAGATGAAATATCTATTGGTTTTTTACCAATTAAATATTGGAATATTGCAATATCATGTGGTGCAAAGCTCCATAAAACATTTTCATAGCTTCTAATCGTTCCTAAATTTAATCTATTACTATATATATATTGCAATTTACCAATTCTACCTTCATCTATAATATTTTTAATTTTCTTAAATGCAGGATGGAATAAAAGTACATGCCCAACCATTAAAATTAATTTATTACTTTTTGCGATACTATTTAATTCTATAGCTTCATTTAAATTTGTTGTTATTGGCTTTTCAACAAGTACATGTTTTTTTGCTAATAATAATCTTTTTGCAATAGAATAATGTGTTTTGGGAGGTGTACAAATAATATATCCATCAATATTTTCACTTAAGGTATCATCAAGATTATTATATAATTTTAAATCAGAATATTTACACTTAATATCTTCAATTATACTTGTTTTTTTTTCAACAATACCACATAAGAATCCCATTTCATATAAAATTCTAATATGATTACTACCCCATTTACCTGCTCCTATAACACATATTTTTTTAATAATGACTTCCTTCTTCTTTATACCACTTAATAAATTTTTCTAAACCAACTTTTAAACTAATTTTTGGCTTATATTTTAGCATTTTTTTTGATTTGTTTATATTTGCATATGTTTGTTTGACATCTCCTAATTGCATTGGAGAAAACTTAACTTTAGCATTAATTCCTAAATATTTTTCAATATATTTAATTAAATCCATTAAATTTTCAGATTTATTATTTCCTAAATTAAAAATCTCACATTGATAGTTTTTATCAATTGCAAATTTAATACCATCTACAATATCATCTATATATGTAAAATCTCTTTTCATATTTCCATTATTATATACATTTATTTTACTTCCACTACTTATTTTACTTGCAAAGCTAAAATACGCCATATCTGGTCTACCCCATGGACCATAAACTGTAAAAAATCTTAATCCTGTTGTATTTAAATTATGGATATGCGAATATGTATGAGCAATTAATTCATTGGATTTTTTTGTAGCGGCGTATAAAGATACTGGATTATCTGTAATATCATTTTCACCAAATGGGATTTTTTTATTTGACCCATAAATCGAAGAACTTGAAGCATAAATAAAACCACCAACCTTATACTCTTTACTTAGTTCGATAATATTCATAAATCCTACTAAATTCGAATTCAAATATGCAAATGGATTTTCTAAACTATAACGAACCCCAGCTTGAGCAGCTAAATGAAGAACTTTTGAAGGTTTAAAGTCAATGAAAACTTCATTTAAATTTTTATAATTAGTGATATCAACTTTTTTAAACTTAAAATTATCATATTCACTAATGATATTTAAACGCTCTTTTTTTAAATCAGGATTATAATAATTATTTAAATTATCAACACCATATACTATATAGCCATCTTTTAATAATGATTTTGCTATATGAAACCCAATAAATCCTGCAACTCCAGATATTAATATTCTAGATGATAACATTATTTAGCTATTTTTTTCAGTATCTCCATAATAGTATTGATAATAATTATAATAATAACCTGTGCCATATGAATGTTCTTTAGATATAGCATTCATCACAACACCTGTTATTTTCTTTCCTGATTGATGTGTAGTAGTTATTACTCTATCTAGAGCACCTTTTTCAGAAACGCCTGCTCTTACAACAAGAATAAATTGTTTTATATACTTCATTAATATAAATGCATCTGTAACTGCTATTAAAGGAGGAGAATCAAATAAAATCATATCATATTTTGAACTTAAGTCATTTATAAGTTTACTCATTTTTTTTGAATCAATTATTTCCGATGGATTAGGAGGAATCACTCCGGAAGTTATCACATCTAAATTGTCAACCTCTGTATTTTTTATAACTTTACTATAATCTGAATCACCAACAAGATATGATGTTAAACCAGGTGATTTATCAATATTAAAAACATTATGCATTACTGGTTTTCTTAAATCTGAATCAATTAATAATGTTTTCTTACCAAGGTTAGCATAAGTTATAGCTAAATTAGCAACAGTAGTAGTTTTCCCCTCACCAGGACCTGGGCTACTTACCAAAATAACATTGCATTTACTATCTAATTCATCATACATCAAACTTGTTCTAAGTCCCCTATAAGCTTCCGATATAGGTGATTTAGGATCTTCCTGTGTTATTAATCTTCTTTGGAGTTTATCTATATTTACATTTTTATTTAAATATTTATTTGTTTTTCTTTTACTATTACTATCAGAGCTAATAGAAGGAATTAAAACCAATATTTGCAGACCTCTTCTTTCAATTTGCTCTATTGTACGAATTGTATTATCAATTAATTCCAATAAAATTGAAATTGAAATTCCAATTAAAAGACCTAATCCAAGTCCATATAATAAATTTTGAGCCTTTTTAGGTGAAATAGGATTATTATTAGGAATAGCTGTATCAATAACTCTAATTTTACTTAATTTTGAGGCTTCACCGATTCTAGATTCCTCAAGTTTTTGGCTCATAAATTTATATGTTTGAGCTTGAACCGATCTCTCTCTTTCTAATCTTGAATACTCTAAAACCTTCTCAGGTAAATCACTTAACTTAGCAGAATAAGTATTAATAATATTTTCAAAAGACTCAGCTCTTGAGTCTAAAGTAGCTTTTAAAGCTTTAATACTTATTAACGAATCCATTAACCCTTGTCTATACTTAATAGGATCAGCTACAGAGATACCTTTTTCAATCAAAAATCTTGTTTCATTTTCAATTCTATTTTTTGTATCTAATATTTTATTATTTAAATCATCTAAAACAGAATGACCTTCTCCATATTTAATAATAGTAGATATTTTATCATCTTCTAATAATGACAATTCCATTTTCAAGGATAATAATCTTTCATTAATAGTATTGCTTAAATCTTTACTTAATTTTTTTTCGTCTTCACTTAATTGAGAATTAATATATTTTTCTCTCTCATGGTTAATATTAATTAAAGCTAAAATATTATTATATTCACTCTCAAAGTTTGTTAAATTTTCTAATAACAATGTTGCATTTTCATCAACCGTAAAAATTTTTTCTCTTTTTTGAAAAGACTCTAGTTTTTTTTCAATTGTACCTAATTCAATTTTTTTGTTATTTAGTTGTTCTATTAAAAATGTTTTTAAATGGCTCATCTCTCCA
>CESQ01022817.1_pt1 | contig 23882 bp, 23 predicted proteins | sample 361401 | NCBI WGS metagenome assembly CESQ01 (sample SAMEA2622119, study PRJEB7988) | marine metagenome | isolation source: saline water (ENVO:00002010), including | reverse complement strand
GCTTTTGGTGAGCTTAAGTTACTTGAAGGTTCTGCTAAGATCATATCTTTAATTGCTAGAGATGAGTCACAACACATGGCAGTTACCAATAATATATTAAACAAGTGGAAGGAGGGTGATGACCCAGAGATGATGGACATCATTAAAGAAGAGGAGGAGAATGTCTATAATATGTTCAGAGAATGTGTAGAAGAAGAGAAGGAATGGGCAGAGTATTTGTTTAAGGATGGATCTATCATTGGTTTGAATGATAAATTATTACAGAACTATGTTGAGTGGACTGCTAATCGTAGGTTGAAATCTATGGGTTTAAAACCTATCTTTGATATACCACTAGCAAACAATCCATTACCTTGGACTGCACACTGGTTATCTTCTAGAGGACTACAAGTAGCACCACAGGAGACAGAAGTAGAGTCTTATATGATAGGTAGTATCAAACAAGACGTTAAGAAAGATACATTTGCTGGATTTAAACTATGAAAATTATTGATAATGCTCTTCCAGAATCACTTGCTGATTTTATTGAAGATATAACAACTAGATTTGAATTTCAATGGTCATATGTAGATGATTCCTCTGGAAATATTGAAGATGGAAAGAGAAAATTTCCTGCATTTGCTAAACCATTATATAATTATCACGATAGAAATCAAATTGTTGATGAACATAATTTCATTAGGTTTGAACCAATTATACAAGTGCTAGGTACGGTTGGTGAAATTTCAAAAGAGTCCTATATAACAAGAGCACGATTTGGTATGCATGTACCAGACCCTTCTTGGGATTCTTATCATGGTCCTCACATTGACCAACGTGATAGACATACAGTTGTATTATATTACGTAAATGATTCTAGTGGAGACACTTATTTTTTTGACGAAAAGTTGGAAGTTATAGATAGTGTGTCACCCAAGAAAAATAGGATGATTGTATTTGAAGGAGGAACATCACATGCAAGCTCTTATCCAAAAAATGGTCAGAGGATTACTCTCAACCTCAACTTCAATACTCAGTGAGTTACGTTATGGGAACAGGTACAGAACCAGAACCACGAGACGACTCGTGGAGAGAAGAATACCTAGGTATGAAAGTTCACGGCAAACTGAACACAGAATTGCTGATGAATGGACCGAAGAGTCTATCTCAGAGTTGGTTGATGATGGCTATGCACAACGATTGGAAAAAGAAGAAGGGTATCAAAGACCCAGAACCTCCCAATTGCCAGTCAAGTCTAAAAGAGTTTTTCCAACAACAGAAAGACCAAGGAATTTAATACCCGATCCTTGGTATGACTGATGGACTGGGACATTGAATTAAAAAATCAAAAACTAGAACAAATGATTATACTCTACGAACAAGAGATCGCAGAATTAAAAATAGAAAAGGAAGTTTTAAAAACTCAAGTTGAGTTTTTAAAGGAACAGCTTGAATATAAAACTATGGGATTACCTGAAGTAATACACAATGAACTCAAAAAACCATGACTTATGGGTAAATTATAAAGCAGTCGTTGCTGAAATTTTTCCAGACATAGAGTATGTTCAGCGTCATGCTGAATGGACTAATGATAAAGGTGTCAATTTGACTGCAGATTTATATTCAGGTGAATATTTTATTAAATCAAGACAGGTAGAGATTTGGGATAATAAATTTTGTAATATTCATAACAATATAATATATCCTAAGACAGGAAGTAACCTTCCTTGTTTTGGTATGGATCTTATGGGTATGAATGAGAAGAGAGTAGTTTTGGTATTTGATTTTCAACACCCAGTAGAAAATTATTTGTTTTCAACTGATAAATTACCAAAAGCAGATGGAACTTATAGATTTTTTGAACCAGGAAATCATTTCTCTGAAAATATCTACGTTAGATATTGTTTACCTAGTGAAGTAGACGAGCATTTACCTATGTTCAGAAAATATCTAGAATTTTATAAAGAAATAGTAGAAGAACATAAACCAGTAGGTACTGATACTAATCAGTATAATGATTTTGATAAGTATATGATACGACTAGACCCAATTTCAGGTTATTTGGCTAGTAGATTTGGTAAAGAAAAATCTGAGACATTGATCAAAGAATTCTTTTTTAGTTATGCCTAATCCAGCAATAGAGGAACTATCAAAACTCATACGTTCTGCGTGGGAAAATTTTCCAGGCATAGAACCACTACCTATCAAACCAGAACTTGCTTCAGTTCACAGTAGCTTTGAAGATGAAGACTTATACATTAAGAATGAAATGTTTAAGTGTCGTGGATTGCGTAAGATACATTTAGAGACTGCAAAACTTGGTAAATTGGAGATACTTCATTCAGTATTCTGGCCAGATCCTAATTATAATTTACCTATTTTTGGAGTGGATCTTGTTGCTCCAACAAAGGATTTAATTACTGCTGCTATTGTTGATATAACACCAGTAAATGGTTTAGATTTACCTATATTTGATGACATTGCAGAGGTAAGTAATTTTTATAATTTTTCTGGTAAAAGAAAACTTCCTGATTGGGGTGAAATGTTCTCTCCATACTGTAAATTTACTAGGTTAGACTCTGCAAAAGATATGAATAGGTTTAATGAGTTAGTAGATCAGTATCTAGAAATATTTGTAGGATCAGTTTGGAGTGAAGATGAAGATTTGGATGGTGCTGATGAAAGATATGATGGTCAGGTTGATTACTGTAAGGAACAGAAGTTAAATGATAAGACTAGAAATATATTAGTTAATTTTTTTGGTAAGGAATGGGCTGATACTTACATGAATGAGATACTATTCAGCGAACCATAAATATAGTTGACTGATATAAGATTATGGAATGGTTGAAGGAGATTACGAAAATCCATGGTACTACCAAGGTGCAGCTTTTACTACTGACGACATTGGCGAGTTCTTTGGTTTTGTCTACAGGATTACTAATATACAATCAGGCAAAGAATACATCGGACGCAAATACTTCTACCAAAAACGTAAACCTAGAGGTGGGAAACGAAGAGTTACCTCTGAAAGTGACTGGAAAAAGTACTACGGAAGCTGTCCAGAACTTAAACAAGACATTAAACGAGATGGCAAAGGAAATTTCAGAAGAGAGATCCTCTCAGTACATCCCACCGCAGGTAGAGTCAATTATGAAGAGACTAGACAGCTCTTCACGAGAGGAGTTTTAACTGAATCTTTAGAGGACGGGACACCTGCTTTTTATAACAGTAATATACTAGGTCGTTACTATCGTAAGGACTATTTTAATCATGAAGATATACGATAATTTCCTTTCTGAAAATGACTGGAAAACATTACAACATACGTTTACTACTACAAGATTTCCTTGGGTGTTTGGAATTAAAACTGCAAACTATGATAGTGGTCCTAATAAAGGAAGAATTCCTAGTACATATGATCTCATTGAAGGAAATGTAGAGATTGATTTTGAAAATACTCAGTTAACTCATATCTTTTACAAAGGTCTTAGTGGTAGTGGAATTCATGTTAGTGATCAATGGAGATTAGTTACTCCAATTCTTGATAAGTTTACTATTTTAGGTATGAACCGAATAAAAGCAAACTTACAAATTTGTAGACCAAATCATGTTGTGTCTGATTACCATTATGATTCAGCTTATTTTGATCAGGAGAAACAAATGTATGTTCCTGATCCAGAAATAACTACAATGATATATTATATCAATACCAATAATGGTTACACTGAGTTTGAAGATGGTACTAAGGTTGCTTCCGTAGAAAATCGTTTACTATTATTTCCTAATGCTAATCCAAAAGGTAAGCATAGAGGAATATCTCAAACAGATGCTCATTATAGATCAGTAATTAATTTCAATTTGTATTTAAGTAGACGACATAAATTATGGAAGGACTAGTAGTTTGTTGTAAAGCATGTGGAGTAGAGTTAATATCTCATCCAACCAAGACTAGATGCTGTGGGTGTTCTAACCTAACAACTGTTACTGGTGAACAAATCAGTGCAAATAATCTATCATTGGTTGTATTAAACAATGTTAAAGAAAGTATTAAGAAATCGCATTTATTGTCAGATGCTGACCTAAAATATCAAGAGGATAGACGCAAACGCAAAGTCCGTAAACTGTACTACGAAGAACGATGATCAACCTAGACGAGAAATTTCATGACTACTTAGGTAGTAAGACTAAAACCTTCAGAATTGATGGTGTCAATGAACCTCTCAAAGGGTATGGTTATCATTGTGACGGTAACGAGATCAAAGGGTACTACGTGTTGACAACAAACTATAAATTGTTCTATAATATGAATGAACAGTTCCTAAAAATGGAACCTTTGAATGAACTAAGTACCATATGATATGAAAATATTTTTAGATACAGCTGATTTCAGTGCTATTCAACAAAGATATGGTACTGGATTAATTTCAGGTGTAACAACTAATCCAACTCTAGTTAGAAAACAAGGTGTTGACTACCTAGATCTTATTAAAAGGATTGCTGGTGAATTTCCAGAATTTGAAAGTATATCTGCTGAAGTTAACGGTGATACTGCTGATCAAATGCTAGATGATGCAGTACAATATCGTGATATCAGTGACGCAATTACAATTAAACTTCCTTTAACTAAAGAAGGTTTGATTGCTTGTAAATATCTTTCTGATGCTGGTGTTAAAACTAATGTAACTCTTTGCTTCTCTGTAGCACAAGCAGTTATGACAGGCATTGCAGGAGCAACATACATTTCACCGTTTGTTGGTCGTTGTAATGATAATTCATTCAGTGGAGTTGAATTAGTTCGTGGTATTAGTAGTCTCTATTGCACACATACTATAAAGACTAACATTCTAGCAGCTAGTCTTCGTGATGTGCATCATGTTTCTCGTTGTTTTGTTGCTGGTGCTAAGGTAGCAACTCTCCCAGTTAATGTTTTTGATAAAATGTATGATCATGTTCTTACTCGTGAAGGACTAGATATATTTGATCAAGACTTTAAAACTATGGGTAAATGACATTTAACATATACTCTCGTAAAGGATGTAGATTTTGTAAAAAATTTGTATCAGTATGTAGACTAGAGAACCTAGATCATGTAGTATATGAGTTAGATAAGGATTTCACTCGTGAAGAGTTTTATGAACAGTTTGGTGAAGGTTCAACTTTCCCACAGATCCTTCTTGATGATATCAGGTTAGGTGGATGTCAAGAATCTCTTCGTTATATGCAAGATAAAAATATTTGTTGTGTACTATGATAGAACTTACAGTAGAAGAATTTGAAAAGGATCCAAATAATTATATGGATCGTATTGAAAAAGGAGAAAAAATCCTGATCAGGCAACCAGATGGTAGAGCAGTTGTTGCTGTGCCAGCTGAAGAACTGGAACTCTCTGACACAACTGGGTCAGATGCGTGGTATGATATTAACAGTCACATTGATGCATCATGACCAAACCTACTGTAATTCTAGAGAGATACCCTTATCGTTATGTCCAGTGTGGACAATTGGAAATTAACGGTAAACCTGATTGCCGTATCCAAAAATATAATGACTGGACTAGTCGTTACAGTGATTTTTATTACTGTGATAACGAAGATCAATTACTCCTCGCTATTGAGGATAATGAATACACAAAGTGGTTAGACCCCGACCCTGAAGTGGGTGCTTATCGTAAATTTTAAAACGTTATGACTTGTAAAAATATTCTAAGTAATTTAGAATCAGCAGAAGAGTCAGTGCGTCAAGCACTTATTACTTCTCTTAATGAAAAAAATGATAGAAATCTTACTGACATGTTCAGTCTTCTTGGAAACATCCAAGATGTAATTGGATTGTTTCAACATCCACATGACAAGCCATCATTGTATACCGTAACTGGTAAAGACATGGATCGTCTTGATGATGTAATAGTAAAGTTTCCTACAGATTATAATGGATATGATTATGATCCAGTTGCAGATTGGGAAAATGGTAACATTAATATCAACACACAATCAGGAGATACAACCACGTTTAGTATACAGGAAGATTCATAATAATATTAAGACCCCTGAGAAGGGGTCTTTTTTATGGTTATAAATATTTCTAGCTTAGAAAAGTGTCTTCAGGACTAGAAGTATGTCAAAAATTCTTGCAAATCAGATTGCTAATTACGGAGATGATTCTCCTATTGAAATAAAAGAGGGTCTTAATATCCCTGCTGGTAAACCGATTCAGGCTGCTGGTGTTGCAGGAACTTCTGGTCAGTTTTTAAGTTCTACTGGTACATCAATTACATGGACAGATGTATTTGATGGTAATTATAATAGTTTAACTAACAAACCAACGATACCTTCAGCACAAGTTAATGCTGATTGGAATGCGACTGGAGGTATTTCAGTAATTTTAAACAAACCAGTAGTACCTGCACTTCCTAGTATAGTTACTGCTGCTGCATCTTCTACTTCTTCTCTAGCATACAATTCTGCTAATGGAGAGTTTACTTATACACCACCTGATCTTTCTTCTTATGCTCAATCATCAAGTTTAAACTCTGCAAACTGGGATACTGCATATGGTTGGGGTAATCATGCTTCGGCAGGATACTTAACTAGTGCTACTGCATCTAGTTTTCTTTCCTTGAGTGATACTCCTAGTTCTTATACTGCTAAAGCTTTCCTAGGAACTAATGCAGGTGGTACTGGTCTTGTAAGTTCTCCACTACTTTTTGAGTATGGTAATCAAATTGGTATCGGAACTGATAATCCAGGCAGTATTCTACATTTAAAACAGGATTCAGATGCTGTGTATATGACATTTGATTCCGATTCAAATGTACCATTCTGGTTGGGAAGTTATGGAACTAATGCAGGATTCTTTTTAGAACAGGGTAGTACTAATAATTCATTGCTAACATCAGATGCTAATGATTATGTTTCATTGTATGGTGCTGGAACCAAGAGATTTGAAACTGATGCTAGTGGAGTAGAAATTACAGGAGATCTTAATGTAACTGGAACAATAACTGGTACTGGAGTTTCCGCTTCTTTAGCAAATCTAAATGATACTTCATTAGGAACACCACAAAATGGACAAGTTCTTAAGTATGATGGTAGTAATTGGATTGCTACTACAGACTTAGTTGGTAGTGGTGGTACAGGTATTATATTATCTGATCTTTCAGTATCAACTGCTTCAGCAAGTAGTGGTGGATCTCTTGCTTATAACGATGCACTTGGAGTATTTACATATACACCACCTGATCTATCAGGTTATTTAACTTCAGAAACTGATCCAGTATTTGGTGCATCTGCAGCAGCAGGAATTCTATCTTCTAATATTTCTAACTGGGATGCAGCACATGGATGGGGTAATCATGCTAGTGCTGGTTATCTTACATCAGAGACTAGTCATGCTGATGTAGTTGTAGATGGTGACTTCACATCAAATGGTTTATTAAAGAGAGATTCAGCTGGATCTTATTCTATTGTTACAGATAACTCTTCTAATTGGAACACTGCACACGGTTGGGGTGACCATGCATCAGCAGGATATTTAACTGCAGTATCTGATTTAGGAATTAATGCTACAAACAGATTATTGTATCAAGCATCAAATGGTGATACTGATATCTTAGCAGCAGGTAATTCTGGTGAAGTATTAACTAGTCAAGGTGACGGTGTTGCTCCAATATGGACAACGGTATCTGGTGGAGGTGGAGCTAGTGTAACTATTGCAGACACTGCTCCAGCAGCAACTGCTGGTGACCTTTGGTGGGAGTCGGATAAAGGAAGACTAAAAATATATTATCAAGATACTGATTCAACTCAGTGGGTTGATGTATCACCACCCTTATCACAGATCACTAATGAAATAGCATCTGGATCTAATAAGGTTGACTTCCAAGATGGTATTAACCTTGGTGGAAGTATTGATGATAATTGTTTGGTGTTGGATCCAGTTAATAAGATTGTTATTGATGCTCATATAATACCATTGGTTGATAATACATATGATATTGGTAGTGCCAATAGAAAGATTCGTGATATCTATGAAGATCAAGGATCTGATGTAAGGATTAAAGAAAACTTTACGAAATTTACAGGTGGATTGCAATTCATTAATAGTTTAGAGGTTGCAACTTTCACTTATAAAGAACTGGAATTTAATGGTCCTAAAGCAGGTAAGAGAGAAACAGGTTTAATTGCTCAGAATGTTAAGGATTGTCTAGACAATTCTACATATGAATCTTATAGATTATGGAATGAAAACCCTGATTCTTATCAGGGTCTTGATAAGAAACAACTAATACCTGCTTTGGTCAATGCAATACAAGAGTTAAATGCTCGTGTAGATGATCTTTTCAAAGAATTAGAAAATAAATAAAGAGACGGAGCACTCAACAAATGGCAATAAATTTTCCCGCAACTGGCGGTCAACCAACGGATGGATCATATACTTATACTGTAGCTGGTATAACATATGCTTGGAATGGTGAATCATGGACAGCAGCAGGTGCTGGTGCAAGTGCTACTGATAGAACTTTGTTTAGTGTTACTCAAAGTGCTGCTGGTAGTGCAGCATTAACTTATGATCAAAACACTGGCGTATTTGCATATACTCCTCCCGATTTATCATCTTATCTTACAGCAGAGGCAGATACACTAGCAACAGTAACTGGTAGAGGTAACTCAACAACTACAACACTTACTACTGATGGTGGTAGTTTTAGATGTCAGATTGGTAACCTTAATCAAGGATTTTATCTTTACAATAGTAATACATTACATGCATCTTTTCATTGGAGTAGTTCTGCAAGTGGAAATTATTTTACAGGTGATGCTGCAGGTTCACACCCATTAACTTTTCAAGACTTTTCTTTTATTGCATTATCACCAAAGACAGGTAGTGTAAGATTGCAGTATGCAGAAAACACTAAATTAGAAACCAGTAATACAGGTGTAACTATTACGGGAGCGTTGACTGCTGGTGGTCTTACATACCCTAATACTAATGGAACTGCTAATGACGTATTGACCAGTGATGGATCAGGTGGTGTCACATGGTCAACTCCAGCTGGATTACAAATAAGGCAAACACAACCAGTATCTGCAACAATAACTAGTGGTGCTGCTTCTAACTTAAGTTTAAACTTGGCAAAAACATTTGCCTTGTTAAGCATTGCTTCAAACTCTGCTGCATGGGTAGTTCTTTATACTGATACTGCTAGTAGAACTGCTGATGCTAGTAGAAATAGAAATACATCTCCTGCTCCAGGTTCTGGTGTACTTGCAGAAGTTATCTTTACTGCATCTGGAACACAATTGCTTACTCCTGGTGTAATTGGATTCACTCCATCAGGTACTACTTGTTATGCGAAGGTTGTTAATGATGGTTCTACTGGTAATGTTCAAATAGACTTTACTTACGTACAATTAGAGGCTTAATAAATGACGGAGAAGATATACGTTGTCACTCTTCATAAGCATGAAGACCTAGACAGTTTTTATACTGAGATGACGGATAAAAGTTTCCGTTTAAATATGAAACGTCCTTGTAGTAGGAATACACACTACTGGATGACAGAAGAACAAGCAATAGAATTACGTAAAGACTCTAGAGTTTGGGATGTTCAATTACGTCCTGAAGAAATGGGTATGGTGATTAGAAGGACAGCAAATTATAATAGTTATCCTGTTCCTGGTAACTTTTGGAAAGGAGATACACAAGGTTCACCAACTGTATCAGTTAATGATAGACAGTGGGGTCACTTACATTGTGCAGGAAATACAGCACAAAGAAGAAAGGGAACTTATGGATTAATAAATCAGGGTGCAACAGACGAACAGGTGATAGATTCTGTTACTGTCTTTAATGATGGTAAGCATGTTGATGTAGTTATATGTGACGATCCAGTGTCAACTGACAATGAGGAATGGTATAGTCCTACAACAAATACAACAAGATATGTACAGTATGATTGGTACACAGAATTAAATACACTTGTTGGTACTATTGATGATGATGGACAGACATTACCATCTGCACCATATGCAAATTATTTTAAGAACGATACTAATACAGAATCACATGGTACTCATGTATGTGGAACAGTAGCAGGACAATACTATGGATGGGCTAGAGAAGCAAACATCTATAGTATGCAGGTTCTTGGTAATGTTTCTAATACAGGTACTGCAGTTCCAGCTTTATTAATCTATGATTATCTTAGAGCATTTCATAGGAATAAACCAAACAATCCTGAGACAGGATTTAAGAATCCTACTATTACTAATCATAGTTGGGGTTATGGATATGATTTAACATCTGAAAATCTTTTAAATCATGCTGCACCAATTGCAATCAATGAGATATCTTCTATTACTTATGGTGGTGTAACTTATACCTCTGGTAATCCTAATCCAAGTGGATGGACAATGGCAGGGTTAGAAACAGATTTTGGAATAGGTGCAAACAAAATGGATATACCTGCAGACTATGCAGCAGTAAGAGCTGATGTTGAGGATGCAATAGCAGAGGGTGTAGTTATAATAGGAGCAGCAGGTAATGATAATTTTCATATGGTTCCAGATACTGATCCAAACTGGGATAACTTTATTAAGTTTACTACATTAAGTAATCTATTTTTTAATAGGGGAAGTTCTCCAGTTAACGCAAAGAATGTTATTAAAGTAGGTGCACTATCTAATCATCAAGATTTTTTAAGAGCAACGTATAGTAATTTTGGACCAGCAGTAGATGTCTTTGCTCCTGGAAATAATATTCTTTCTGCGTATGATAATACTGGTTTGAATGATACTAAGTATACACAAGGAACAGGTAATTACTTTTATCCTATACAAGGAACTAGCATGGCATCACCTCAAGTAGCAGGTGTAGCAGCATGTCTTGCCACAGGTAAGGTTAGATTTAATAATGCTGATGTCTTAGGATATATTCAAGATCATTGTGTTACTGGTGATATGAATTGGAATACTAATGGTGGAGATTTTGCTGATAATACTTGTCAAAAGGATAGTCCTAATAGGTATCTTATAGCTACCAATCCCAGACCAGAATCTGGATATATTATTGAACAGAAGTCTGAAAGAAGTAGTGGAATGATGTTCCCACGTCCTAATAACTTATGTGTATATGGTATACCACCAGAAACTCATAACTTTACTGTTACTGCTGTAACTGGTAGTTATGTTCTTACTGGTGTTGATAGAATTAATAGTCATAATGGTTCATTAGATCCAACTCTTACTGTTTATAGTGGTGATATAATAACTTTCCAACTTGATGTAGGTTCATCTCATCCATTTCTTATAAAGACTGTTCCTGGAACAGGAACAGGAAATCAACTACAAGTATATTCTGGTTCTGGTTATGGACAAACAGGTAATGGTTCGTGGTCTGGTACCGTTACTTTATATACATTAGGACTATCGGGAACAACATTGTACTATCAATGTCAGGTCCATACCAACATGGTAGGTAATATCGTTATATTATAAGGCATAAATAAACCTGAGCACTAGTATCATCTGGAAGAAAGAATGGCTGATCGTTATCCATTAATTGTTAACTCTGTATCAAGGAAGATAGAAGAACTGGTATCAGGTGACAATCTGCAACTAACAGGTAATGGAATTACCATTGGTGGTGACTTAGGTGCTGGAAAATATTTGTATAGTGATGGCAGTACAGTATTCTGGAATTCACCTGGTGATGTTTACTTAACAACTTCTCAAACAGTCACAAATAAAGTGTTTGAGTCTTGTACTATAGACGGTGCAAACAATAGTCTTTCTAATATTCCTAATGGTGCTCTTCTTAATTCAGGAATTACAGTTAACGGAACAACGGTTGACTTAGGTGGTACACTCACTATAGCTGATAACAATACAACTTATGCTGTTTCTATAGAAGATGCTGCGTCAAACCTAGAAAAAATTATTAGGTTAACTTCAACTGGTAGTGGTGGTGGTATTACAGATGATGTAAAGATTGGAGTAGGATCTCCACAATCTGTTACTGCTGGTAATAATGCTCTTCAATTAGAAATATCTAAAACTGGTGATACTATAACAATATCTGGACAAGTACCAGATACTGACACGGTTACTAGTCTTATAGCACCAGGTGGAAGTGCTACTTCTGGAGCATTATCATTTACATCTTCTGGTTCTGCTGCTGTAACCATGAGTGGTTCAGTTATTAATATTGCAGGAACTGACACAGATACAAAAACAAAAATTCGTGCTGGTGCTGGTGGAGTTTATGCACCTGCAGATGGAACGGTTACAAGTTTTACTTTCCTTGATGCAGGAGCAACCACTGTAAGTTCAGGATCTAATGCTGGTACTGGAGATCCAGAAATTACAATTAGTTCTGTAGATACTATTACTAGACTTAAAGGTGGTACTACAGGATCACTTACTTCAGGAGATCTAACTCTTGTTGGTGGTAGTAGTGGTAACGTTACTGTTTCACAATCTGGTAGTACAATTAATATTGACAGCACAGACAACGATACAATTACAAGACTTGCTAGTGGATCTAATGCTGTAAACTCTGGAGATTTTCAATTTACTGCTACAGGTGCTACAAGTATTTCACAAAGTACAAATGCTGGTGTAACTACTATTGAAATTAGTTCTGTTAACACTGACAGTGGTGCTGCTATTACTGCTAGTGGTGGTATTCAATTCTCGTCATCTGATGTATCATTAAAAAATAATATAAACTTAGTAGGTAATACATTAGTTAAGTGGGATAGTGGTAACACACAACTTGCTAATAGTATTATTCAGGATGATGGAACAACTGTTACTATTGGTGGTGACCTCTTAGTTACAGGAACGCAAACAATTTTAGAGGTTGCTACTTTAATAGTAGAAGATAATATTATTGAATTAAGAAAAGGTCTTAGTTTAGTTGCTGCTGATGGTGGTGTACAGGTCAATAGAACATCAGATGCACTAGGAAATATAACTAATTATCAAAGATTAGAATGGTATGAAGCTGGACAGTTGTGGAGATTTAGTGATGGATCAGTTACTAAAAATATTGTAACTGATATTGACACTCAGATTCTTACAAATAAAACTTTAACTTCTCCTACTTTAACTACTCCTGTTCTTGGTTCTGCAACAGCAACTTCTATTAATGGTTTAGAGATTACAACAACTGCATCAGCAGTGTTGACAATGACTGATGCAAAAACATTAGAAGTTAAAAGAGATTTATTATTTACTTCTGATAATAATGCTGCATCTATATCAGTAAACTTTAGGAATGGTGGTAGCACAGCATTTACAAGTGATACTCTTGCTGTGTTTGCATCAACAACTTCTACACAGATGAGAGGTTTAGTTAGTGATACAACAGGAACAGATAGATTAGTATTCCAAAACAATCCAAATATTATTACTGGACTGACAACAACCTCTACTGGGTTAACGTTGTTCAATACTTCTGCTACTGCTATCACAGCATTTGGTGCTGCCACTGCAATTAATATGGGTGCAGCAAGTGGTTTAACCACTATCAATCAAGATCTTAAAGTCAATGAGAATCTAGAGATTGGTGTAGAAAATGCTGGTACTGTTACTAATGGTGATGTCAAAGTATATGGTCAGTTAAACTCAGAAGAAAAAGACATATGGATTCGTGGTACTAAAACAGACCCAATGAGTATTGGTAGGGGTGCTGGTGCTGTTGCAACGAATACTAGACTAGGAGTTTCTTGTTTAGATAACGTTACTTCTGGTTCCCAAAACACTGCCATGGGATACAAAGCATTGCTTACAGTTAATAATGGTTCTGGCAATACTGCATATGGTAATAGGGCATTAAACCAACTTGGTGTTGGTAGTGATAACATAGCTATTGGACGAGATGCATTGCTATCAGCGACTTCTGCGGATAAAAATATTGCCATCGGTAACAATGCAATGGAGAGCAACCTTGCAGGAGAAGCGAACGTTTGTATCGGATACTATGCAGGTTATGGTGTAACAGGTAGTGGTAATGTTATTATTGGTCCATCAGCTGATGCTAACTCTACTAATGCTACTCATACTCCAATCGTTCCTGATGGTGACAACCAACTTATAATTGGATCTGGTACTGAGGCATGGATACGTGGTGATAATACATTTAAAGTAACAATAGGAAATGATTTAACTGTTGATGGAGATGCATTGATACAAGGATCTCTAACAATTAATGGAACTGTTACATCAATTAACTCAAACGTCATACAGGTTGACGATAAAAACCTTGAACTTGCTGCTGTTGTTAACACAACATTTACTGCTACTACTGTAGATAATACTACAAATATTGCAGCGATTACTCCAACATCAAACTTAATTCCAGGAATGGAAATAACCTCTACTACTGGTGGTATTAGTGTTCCTGTTGGAACTGTAATTAATAGTATTACTAATAATACTGCGGTATTATCTAACACTGTAACTGGATCTGGAACAGCAACTTTCCAAGCTGTTGGTCCTTCTGATACTGCTGCAGATGGTGGTGGTGTTATCGTTAAGGGTACATCAGATCATAGTATTCTTTATGATAATAGAACTGATAAGTATTTTACATGTACTGATAACTTTGAACTTGCTTTTGGTAAGAAATTTGTAATTAATAACCAGTTAGCTCTTTCTACTACAACTCTTGGTACAACTGTTGTCAACTCTTCTCTAACATCTGTTGGTGTTCTTGTTGGTCCTAGTGGTTCTCCAGCATTGGAAGTTGATGGTGCTGCTGTTCTTGGTGGTAGAGTTATTGAAAAAGTATTCAGTAGTTTTGCTTCTGCATTTACTATTACTTCTAATACATTAAATGTTACAACTGCAGGTGCTAACACTTTGTTAGGTACAACACCAACAACTGCTATTAATACATGGGCATTTAATACTGCTGATCCTGACGGTAATCTATTACAGAATGGTCAGTCTATTACAGTCACTGTAATTATTGATGCTAACGCTGCTGCTACATACGGTGATGTTTGTACTGTTGATGGATCTAATGTAACTAATGGTGTTCAATGGGCTGGAGGTTCGCCACCATTAGCTACATCTAATACAGATATACTTTCCTTTATTGTTATGAAGGATAACTCTGGTGTTGTCAGAGTATTTGGTCAAGGTAATACTGACTTCAGTTAAGAGGATATATAAATGCCCGTAAGTTTTAATAGTCCTCCTAGGAACTTTTTTCTTCTAGGAAATAGTGGTAATCAAGCTGTTACAAATTTCTTTCATCAAGAAGTTAAACCAATAGGATCTAACACCGCAAATGGATTGTATGAACCTTCTGAGATTAGGTATAATGTTTCAGATCAAAAATTTATATTAGCATCTACTGCTGCTAGTGAAAGTACTTCTAAAAGAAGAGTAGGTTTTATTGAGAAGAGAGGTTATGATGCAGAAACAGATCCAGAAAACCCAACTACAACTGTAGGATTTGGTAATACTAAACCTGATGGTATAAAGTTTCAATCAGGAGGTGAGGATGGAACGTTTGAAAAAACTGATACTTATCTTACAGCAATGGAATTTGGTAGCAATGCTAGTATTATTGCTTGTGGATATTTAAAACAACAGGCTAGTTCTGCAACTTCTACGGATTGGAATCCTCTTGGTCGTGGTTTTATACCTTGGGTTGGTAAATTTACTTCCAGTGGTGAAAAGGAATGGATGGTAACATCTAATACAGGTGATTTACAATACACTGGTATTACTACTGATTCAAATAATAACATATACCTTTGTGGTAATTCAGTTACTCCTTTAAATGATCCAGCATCAGCTACTAAGAAAGCACAAGGATGGATTGAAAAAGTTGATGTTGATGGATCATATGTATGGGGTCAGAACACTAGATTTTTAGGAAGAGATGTTGTTATAAGTAAGATAGATTCTAATGATTCTAATCAAGTAGTTGCAGTTGGATATATTGATGACAACAATGGTAAGAGAGGATATATTATTAAGTTGGATACTGGTACTGGTGATGTTGTATGGGATAAAACTTTAACATACCATCATTTTAAATCTAGTTCTTTGACTGGTAATATAGGACAACAAGATCATGTTATATGTACTGATATTTTTATAGACAGTAAGGAACAGATGTATGTTGTTGGTTATCATGGAGGTGGTCCTAATAGACAATTTATTATAAAGTATACTAAGGAAGGTAATTTAATATGGCAAAAGGAAAGTGATAACCTTGTTCTTGTTATGGATGGAACAAGTTATATACCATCTGATGTCTGGTCTGATGGAGAAACAGAACAGACTATAGTATTGAGTGAGGTAGCAAGTAATCAACCTGCAAGCACGATATTACTCACCAAATTTTCTAAGAATGGTGATGAAGTATGGTCTAGAACTTTAACTAAAGGATCTTCTGGAATGCAAGGTACTCCTCACCAAAGTTTAGATGCTGATGAATCATTTTATTACTTGTTATTCAACGATGAAGCAGAAGACTTGAATAATATGAAATCGGAAAGCTATGTCTTTGGTAAGGTAAGTGCTTCTGGTAATGGTTTAGGAGCATTCCAATATGATGATGGTAGTGGAGCTCCTTTGTTTGATTATGAAGTTGAACAATTTATTACTCATAGAAATGGTAGATTAAAAGAAGGATCTGTTACTAATAACACTGGTGATTTAATGGGTTATCCTTTTGGTGCCAATAAAATTCTTTTTGATGATTATGCTACTAATATTACAAACAAAAAAAGACAAGTAGATGATCCAAATGTATTTGCATATGGTGATAGTACAGCGTCTCCTAGATCTCCTGAGAAAGAAAGTTCTAATGCAATAGTGTTTAGTTCATCTAGAGGAGTAGTAGGTAGTGAATGGAAGGAAGAAGATTATTATATAAAGTCTGATAGTAACAGTAAGTTTGGAACAGCAACTGGTGCATCATGGAACAGTCATGGCTATTGGGATTTTGCTGGAAGTAATTCAGAATACATTGACATTGAAAATATTATAGGAGACTTTAGTCAACTGACAATAGAAGTTTGGTTCTATTGTGATGTAATTGATGACTATCATAATATTATAGATTGTAATTTTGGTACTCCTAATGGTGGTAGTGTTTCTAGTGGAAACATTGGACCTCGTTTAGAAGTAACTAATGCAAAAAATTTAACTTGGATTTGGGGATCACTTGTTTCTCAAAATGATCCATTTAATTATCATCAAACTTCTTTCTCATTTACTAATAATACAGGTAATTTAAAAACTGGTAGATGGTATTGTTCTGCTTTCTCTGTTGATGGTGATGCAGCTGCAAATGGAACAGGTTATCTTGATGGAGTAAAATCAAATCAAACTCGTGGTACTAACATAGCTGGAACAACTGGATGGTTAGGTACTATAGATCATAAAATTAGAGTAGGTGGAGGGTTTGCATTGGGTGGTACTGAAAGATATCATGATGGAAGAATAGGTGACATTCGTATTTGGCCAAGAGTATTAAGTAGAGCAGAGATATGGCAAAGTTATAATGCTAACAGATCTAGGTTCATAAGTAGACCATATAAGAAACCATTTCTAATTACAGAGAATATTTTATTCAATGAACAAGTAGAAAGAAATTATGACTTTAACAATCAGGCATGTCTTGATTGGTCTGAGAACTGGTGTTATTTCAGTACATCTATAGAAAAAACTTTGGCTGATGATCCACAAGGTAACTCACATATAGTCACAGATGATGTTGCAATTGCTCCAGATGGAACAAAGACTGCTCATGGTTGGATTGGAAGTGGTACTAATACAAGACATACTATAAGATTTAAGGATACTGGTAATCCATCTGCTGGATCATATAATAATTTCCCAGATGCTACGTGGTCTTGCTTTAGTGCTTATGTTAAAGCAAATGGTTGGGATTATGTTGAACTAGAAACTGCTTCTTATGGAGGATGGAACTCTCCTGGTGGAGCTACTTTTGATATTGTTAATGGATCTATTAATACTAATTTTACTGGTACTGGTGGTCAAGGAATACAACCTATTGGTAATGGTTGGTATCGGGTCTGGGCTTATTGTGAAGTTGCTACTAGTGCTGCTACAGGATGGTATATTAATTTGTCAAATTCTACTGGAGGTTCTACTGTACAAGTTAATGCTGATCAAGGTATATACCTTTGGGGTTATCAAAATGAAACAGGGAAGAAACCTACTCAGTGGAATAAAACTATGGGAATGATAGTAGATAGAGGTTCACCTGAATATGGTGCTGTTAGAGTTAATGATTTATCAATGCAGGAACCTCAAGAACGAGAGAAAGCAGTAGACGAGACAAGGCGTAGTGGGGTGCTTGTTAATTGTACTCTCAGAAATAATTTCTATCTTGGAGACACACTCAACTCTCCTAACTATATAAATTTTGCAACAGAAGATGCTCATTTAAAATTTGACGGTTGGACTACCGATACAACTAATGGTCAGACTGATGCTATGTGGATTAGGTTAAATGGTTATCAACCTGATACTGCTTGGAATTATCTATTGTATTCATCCTTTGGTGGTGCAGTTCATGAGTGGGGTGTCTTTGGCAATAACAATAGTATTTTTAGATTTAAAGAAAATTCTTCCCAAACTACTGTGACTTATGATATAGGAACTGGTACATGGAGACATGTTGCCTATAGGATCTTACCTGCAGGAACTATTACTATGTGGGTTGATGGAGTTAATGTAGATGATGATGGTTCTAATACCATACCAAATAGCAACGTGGTATATAACCAACTGATGGGTGATAGTGGTGCCACTAGTGGTAATGGATTGGTAGCTGATTTAGGTGAGTATACACAATGGGGTCAAGCACTGAGTGACACTGAAATAGTAAAATTATATACTGAGACACGTCATAAGTACGGAGTCTGATAAATACATAAAGCAATAATAATTACTGAGGAATTTAGGTAATGGCAAGGAAAACCATTCAAAGTAACTACTATCTATTTGATGCTTCAGCGAGGGAAGTTATCATACCTGGTGGTATTCAAAGAGAGAATTTAATCCTAATAACAAACGTTAAGGATAATAAGATAGTATTTAATTTCTCAGATCCTGAACTGACTGCTACTACTTACACTATTCAAACTGATATCAGAAACGTTACAACTACTAGGGTTGTTCTAGCATATGATACTACTGGAATGGCAGATAGTGATCAACTGCAGATCATTTATGATGATTTTGAAGAGACTATAAAACCAGCAGAGACATATAATGATGCTGTAAACAAGTCTAAAGTTTCTGAACCACAGTCACAGATTGATACTGACTTTGAGTATGGTACTCAGGATACTAAGTGGGAAGCGTTGGCAATGATCAACAACAACCCATTTGCATATAAGTCTCAGGACGCAATTACTATTACAGAAATTCAAACTACGACTGGTAGTAGAGAAATGGCAGTGTCATGTTCTACTCCACCTGCTGCTGGAACTGCAATTTATGTTCAAGATACAACATTCCCTGGTGCTAATGGCGTATTCATTATTGATAGTATAAGCACTGTTGGTGCTTTTGTTGGATTCAAATACACTGCTAAGTATGAGTGGCCAAGTGGTACTGGTGGAACAGATATCTATGACTCAGCAAGAACAGTAATTTATAATGGTATACATTTCACTGGTTCAGATCTTGGTGGAACGATTACACTTGCCACTGCATCTGGTACGATGGCAGGGTCAATTCAAGTTGATACATCACAAGCTCATGGTTTAGAAGTGGGTAACGAAATTGCTATCTCTGGTTCTTCTGGTAGTAATGTTAATGGATCATGGGAAATTGCTAGAGTGGAAAGTCCTACTCGTTTTTATTACTTCCCAGATGCTGCTCCTTCTGGATCAGTAGCTAGTGGTACTATTAAACTTTATCCAAGACCACAAGGTAACTCAATCCACAGAGCATTTGATGGTGGTGTAAAGTTCTCTACAAACTCTGCTTCTAAAAACCAACAAGCAGTTAGACAAACAAAACGTTACTTCCGTTATCAATCTGGTAAAGGTGTATCATTCTCTACTGGTTCTATTCTTGAACCTTCAATTCCAAACATTGATAACATCTCTTCATCTGGAACTACCGTTACTGTAGTAGCATCTGATGCACATAACGTTACTAGAGATACAGTTGTTGATGTTCGTAGTTGTGATGATAATAACTACAATGGATCTTATTCTGTTACTAATGTTATTGACCCATATACTTTTGAGTATGTTGTTCCTAGTGCACCTACCGATGCAACTGCATCAGGTGAGTACACTGTAACTCCTACCAATTCTTATGGTACTAGACTAGAGATTGGTATGATGGATCAGCAGAATGGTGTCTTCTTCCGTTGGGCTAGTGGTAACTTAAGCGTAGTTCGTAGAACATCTACATACCAAATTGCTGGTAAAATAACTGCAACAGCAGGAAGCACATTAATTTCTAGTTATACAGGACCAAACCTACAAGGTACAAAGTTTTCAAAACAATTAAAACCAGGTGATAATGTAGTCATTCGTGGTACTTCATATCGTGTTGATGGTATTATCTCTGATACTCAGATGGTTATCTTCCCTGACTATCGTGGACCTACAGCAAATAATATTCCAGTAACTAAAACTGTTGAGACTGAATGGAATCAATCTGACTGGAACATTGACCGTTGTGATGGATCTGGTAAGACTGGTTATACTCTTGACCCAACCAAGATGCAGATGTTCTACATGGATTACTCTTGGTATGGTGCAGGTTTTGTACGTTGGGGTTTCCGTGCTTTGAATGGTGATGTTATCTACGCTCATAAGATTCCTAACAACAACCAGAACACTGAAGCATACATGAGATCTGGTAACTTACCAGCTCGTTATGAAGTTAATACTCTTCCACCAGCAACAGTTGCATCAAGAAGTTTTAGTTCTGGTGATGGAACATTGTATATTAATAATGCACCAACTCATTTCCCAACTAGTGGAACTCTACGTATTAGACAAACTTCTGGTGCTACCGCAGGTGTTACAGAGTATATTAACTACACAGGAAAGACATCAGTTGTTCAAGATGTTATTGCTGTAAGTGCTGCTGGTGATACGATTGAAGTGGCATCTACTACTGGACTATCTCCAGGTGGACAACAGACAATTACATTTGACACACCGTTCTCTAATATTGTTGCTAATAAAATATATTATGTTGCTGCAGTTCCTTCAGGTACTACATTCCAAATAACTTCTACTATTGGTAGTTCAACTGGTATTGCATTAGATGATGCTACTGGTTCTCCATTGTCTCCTCTTTCTCGTGCTTCTGCTGGATCATTTACAGGATGTGTTAGAGAAAAAGCAGGTGCTACTGGAGTATCTTTAACAATGGCTAGTGGTGCTTCTAGTGGTACTGTAAGTAGTGCAACAGGTATTCAAAAAGGACAGAGAGTTATAGCTACTAACATCCCTGCTGATACTTTTGTACATAGTATTTCAGGATCTAATATTGCATTGAGTAAAGCAGTTACTAGTGCTAACCCAACTGGTGTTACTTTCTCACCTCTTGGTGCAGCTGGAGCACAGTCATTTACTTACAGTGGAACACAACCTATCGGAGTTGAACTACTTGGTGCAACGTCTGTACCACAGATAAGTCACTGGGGTTCATCAGTTATCATGGACGGTAGACTAGATGATGACCGAGCATATGTTTACACTGCTGCTACGAAACGACAAGGTGGAATAAACTCAGGAGATACTAGAGCGATCATTGCTCTACGTGTAGCACCATCTGTTGACAATGGTATTTCTGGTAACTTTGGTACTAGAGAACTTGTTAATAGAATGCAGTTGGTTCTATCTCAGGTTGACATTTCATCTAACGGTAAGTTCTTTGTTGAGTTGGTGTTGAATCCTATTCCTAGTATTCAAGGTACATGGGTTCCTGTTGGAGGTACTTCTCTAGCACAATACGCCATTATGAATGTTGCTACTGAGTTCACTGGTGGAGAAGTTATCTTTGGATTCTATTCTGATAACGGTGTTAACAGTTATGATCTAGCAGATGTTAAAGAGATATCTAATAGTATATTAGGTGGTGGTACTTCTACATATGATGTATCAACTACACCTAACCCAACAGGTATTTTCCCAGATGGTCCAGAAGTTCTAGCGATTCGTGCTACAAATATTACAAACCAAACACGAGGAATTGACGCACGTTTCTCATGGAAGGAAGCACAGGCATAAATAAAGAAGCCTCTGAGTTGTATTATGGAAAAGAAAAAAGAAGAAGAAGTCAAAAAGAAAGGTCCCTTAGGTAAACTTAAGGACGCAATGGATGACAAAGAAGAACAACTAGAAATATTGTCTACTTTTGTGAGACTTGGAATTTTGGTTTGGTCTGGGGGGATATTAACTTTGGCGTACGTAGATTTGCCCCCACAACTACAAATACCAAAGCAAGATCTGGATCCAACTTTCATAGCTTCAGTTTTTACAGGAGTTTTAGCTACCTTTGGCGTTCAGGCAGGTTCTAAAAAGAATAATGGTGCATCCCAACCTAATGGTAGTGGTGGAGTTGGAATCACTAAAGCAGACTTAGAAAAATTGATTGCTGCAGCAAAAGAAACTGCACCTGCTCAAACTATTAGAGTAGAGCAAGGACCAATCAAGATAGTTACAGATGAAAGCAACAAAAAATATGAGTTATAATCATGCAAAAAATAATTAATGTATTCGCTATTACGTCTTTCGTTGTATCTGGTGCCGTTGTTGGCGGTGCTGGTTACGTATATCTTAACAAGGATGCCCTCTTAGATGGTGTCAAAGGAAAGATTACTGAAGCAGTAATGGGATCAGTCGGTGGAGCACTTCCAGATGCCATAGACGGTGCTATGCCAAACTTACCTACATCAACAGGATTACCTGTACCAAACTCTCCTTTATAAACTTTGGAAATTAGAGAGATCAAACCGATTCAGGTTAGATCTACTAACATTATTATTAATGAAGTTAGACAGATACCAGTCTCACCTAATTGGTTAACATCTGAACCACCACAAGCGATACCAATATATCCTCCTGTAACAGGAGGTGTAGGGGTACCGATCATTGACATGCCAGGATGTGTAGAAGCACATCAAGAGGATGACAAGGGTAAGAACGAACAGTTATCTGGTGATGACCCTAAAGGTGTAAGGATCTATTGTGATGCTGGAATGCCAGCGTTTGATCCTATGGATTTTAATAAGGATAACCTTAAGTTTGAAGGTGAGGCAGCAATACCACCTGTAAACACAGGAGATCCACCTCCTTTAGACACTCCAGAAATTCCAAGTGATGTAAAGACTAAAGAATTAAAGTGTCCTACAGAGGCACAACAATTAAAGCAACCAATTGGTACGTTAGTTAAGGATGGAAAAGAAAAAATTATTGAGTATAGATTGGTTGGAAAAGAATGTATAGCAATATCTGAAGAAATATCTTTTGCAGATCAGGTTGTTAAAGGAATACCATCTGCCAATCAGGTTGCACAAACTGGAGGCATTGCAATCGTAGCAACCGCAGCAGCTACTGCAACTCCTATCCTATTGAAGGCTGTCAAACCCATAGTTAAACAGGCAATTAAAAAAATTCAGAAGTTATTTGGTAAGGAACCTCCCAAACTATCTGCTAGTGAAATTAGATCTGATAAGTATCGTGAGAAGAAAGGACTACCTCCTATCAAACGTCCTAAGAAGAAATAATTATTCTTCTTTTAGTGTACCAATAGAATGAGTTCCTAAGGATGATGAATCAGTTGATACTTCTTTAGGAGTAAGATCAATTTCTTTTATTTCTTTCTTTTCTATTTCTGGAATGTTATGTACATGAGGTTTGATTTCTG